>Ga0209743_1000038_pt1 | contig 76260 bp, 71 predicted proteins | sample OlaalgELextract2_FD_187378 | JGI IMG/M metagenome (GOLD analysis project Ga0209743, IMG submission 187378) | Olavius algarvensis symbiont microbial communities from Tuscany, Italy - Type G ELBA extract 2 (SPAdes) (version 2) | ecosystem: Host-associated > Annelida > Digestive system >...
AAGGCGCAGTCCTTCTCACCCACCAAGCATAATGGTTTTACCGATAAACAAAAGCTTTTGATGCGCCATCCGGGATGGGAAGGCGGAGCCTCCTTCTCCCAGGGTGTTTTCTCTTTTTACATACGAGGCGCAGAGGTCGCAGAGGTGATTTTAATTTTGCATTTGCGTTCTCTGCGACTCTGCGGTCATCGTTTCCATATGTCTGCAAACGGAACATATTTAGGACAACCACGATAATGCCGAGATCCGGAGTTCCGGGCCTCCGGAAAATGCTCACGTACTATCGTGTACGCTCCGCTTTTTCGCCGGTCCGCGCCTTGACCCATGCCTGAGGCAGACAAGCTTCGGCGCGATCTACCGTTTTCAGATCACTTCTTGGATTTATTATTCGGACGTCGAGATTCGTGCTTCGAATTCTATAATTCCCGGCCTCTCCCAAGGCGCCTCGAAACTCTGGGGCGCCGCAATCGCGTTCAGAATTTTGAGAAGAATGGGCGATGAAAATTATCTCAGGGCCACCAGTTCTCTGCTGAGCAGCCGGATATGCCCCATTTCTTCTTTGATGATGTCATCGAGCCGCGCTTTCCCCATCTTATCCGGAACGGCTTCTTTCATACCGAGGTAAAACACGATGGAATCCTTTTCGGCCTCGATGGCCGCCTTCAAAATGCTCTCCAGGGTTGAAAAGTCGATCGTCTTTTCAAAGAACACCCGCGTATCTGCCAGCGCTCTGAGATACAGGACGGACTCGCCGTTGGGGTCGAAGACGGTGGGCGTCTTTTCATCGGTGGTCAGGTTTTTCCGCAGGTCGCTGAAGGTCTTCTCGTGCTCGATTTCCATATCGGCAAATTTGAGCAGCATGGCCCTGGCGTCCTGATCGTCAATGGATTCGGCGGCCTCTTTGTAAAATTTCGCGCCGTTCCGTTCCATCTGCTCTGCCATCTCAAAAACATCGTCCGCATTAAAATCGTACCGCATGGCAACTCCTTCCTTTCCTGTGGGTGGTTTCGTTCGGCCGGATAAATATCTGAGAATTCGATTGGGGTCGAAGATTGGATGAAGATAAGAGGTGCAGCCTGGATTGTAAAGATGCGAGAGGAGGGGAATAAAAATGCCTAAAGTGCCTAAAACAGCAAATGCCTAAAATGGATATGTGGATGGAAATCCGATTTTCATTTAAGGCATTTTAGGCAATTTAGTCATTTTAGGCATTGTCTTTTCTGTCAAATGGCCACCCGGTTTCGGCCTTTCTTCTTTGCCCGGTAAAGCGCCTTGTCGGCCGCCTTGATGACCTTTTTCGGATCCTGAAGGTTTTTACCCGGTTCGGCGGCGCCGATACTCACGGTAACCTTTACCTTTTTACTACCGGGCGGTTTGGTCTTTTTGCGTTGATTCGGGTTGCCTTTCTTTCGCGTTTTCCCGCGAACAATGAATGGGGTAGCGGCAAGGTCCTCCCGATAGCTCTCGAGGAAGGGTTTGGCAGCGGGTACCGATTTGCCCGGAAACAGGGCGGTGAACTCTTCACCGCCATACCGATACACCCGGGCCCCGCCGTCCATCTGTCCGAGTTTAGAAGCGATGAGTTTCAGCACCTGGTCTCCGGTATCATGTCCGTAGGTGTCATTGAATTTCTTGAAATGATCGACGTCGATCATGGCGATGGTATATTTCCTGCCCAGGTTCAAAAGGGCCTCATTTAAACTCCGCCGACCCGGCAGTCCCGTCAAGTCATCATGATAGGCCATGGTAAATGAGGTCTCCACAATGGCCCCGATCATCAGAATTCCGGCCGCAGAAGTATAGAGGTTCAGTGCCGGGGCGGACGGCCGAACCGCCAGCGCAAAAAAGGAAGAGATGATCACCCAGAAAAACCCTGCGTAAACCGGTTGGACGAACCGGATCCAACGGATCAGCTGAATTACTGCCGTAACGGCAAAGGAACCCAGCGCCGTGTAAGACAAAAAGGATGCTTCAAAGAGGGACGGGCGTGACAGCAAGGGTTTGATGGCGTTGATTATCGACCCCGTGGCCGGTGGGCGTCCGGCAACCGACAACGCCCCGAATTTTACGGCAACGATGACCAGCAGAAGTGTCTGGATCCCGACCACGACCATGCAGACAATCCTGGCGGGGCTCGTGATTCTCCGCCGGGCCAGCAGGGAAAACAGCAGGATGTTGATGGGTAAGAAGATGGCCATCCCCAGGCGAAAAATATCTACCCGCACCGCCGCCGATGGTAAACTAAACAGCCAGTAGGAAACGCTCAAGACCACTGCCGACAGCAGCACCCCGGTATTATTGAATCGCCACGCGATGGCCGCGGCAGTGATTAACACCAGGTAAGGCACATACGGCAACAGGGTCAGCAGCGCCTGCAGCTCCGCAGTTCGCTGAAGCCAGCCGGTTAAGAGTGACCATTTCCAAACGCCCAGTGCGGACAGCAGGAGCAGGGCCAGGGGAAATAGAACGGCAAGATGTTTTCTTTTTATCGGAAATGCCATAGTTTAAATGCTCGAAGGTCTTAATTTTACCCGCTCTTCGGGAATTTTGCAATCGAATCGGAAAAATTTTGTCCGTCGCCTCCAACTCTAAAGGAATTCGAGCATTTGCTCATCAACAACATCCCTTGACAGAAGCACGGCATTTTTTTATGAATGACCGATCCCATGAGAATATCTGATTCACCGTCAGATCACGTCCCATAGCCTGTTTGAGGAATCGCCAGTTGTTAGAGAGCTCCACATCGAAGATATCAAAGAGGCAGCGGTAAATTATGAAGCGGCGGACGTTCCTTAAGCTAGCCGGTATGGGAAGCCTTTCCTTTGCTGCCGGCTGTTCCGATCCTCAGAAATCTATCTATTCCCTTGTTGAAGCCCCCGATGACATGGTTGTTGGCAATGCCACGTGGTATGCGTCCACCTGCCGGGAGTGCCCCGCCGGCTGCGGCATACTGGCCAAAAATCGTGAAGGCCGCGTCATCAAGCTTGAAGGCAACCCGCTTCACCCGATCAATATCGGCACGATCTGCATGCGGGGGCAGGCGGCGCTCCAGGCGTTATACAATCCCGATCGCATTCGGACGCCCCTCTTAAAACAAGGCGGCGCATGGCGCCCCATATCGTTCAAAGCGGCCCAAAGGCTCATCATGTCAAAGACCGGGGAGGCCGCCCAAAAAGGCCGAAATCGGGTTCGCATGGTAACGGACACCCCCGGCGACTCCATTTATCAGTTGATGAACGGCGCCCTGGGCCGGTGGAACTCCGGACGCGCTGTAGTATTTGAACCCTTTGCCTACGAGTCTCTGCGAAAGGCCAATGAAGATGTCTTCAGCGTGGACCGCCTGATATCCTATCGCATGGAAGACGCCGATGTGCTCGTGGCCTTTGGTGCCGATTTTCTTGAAACATGGCTGTCTCCGGTGGAGTACGCGCGGAAGTTCAAGGAAATGCATGCATTTCGCAATGGCGACAAGGGCGTTTTCATGGCCGTGGGCCCATACATGTCCCTGACCGGGGCGAATGCCGATGCCTGGCTGCCCTGCCGACCGGGAGGTGAGACAGCCATTGTTCTGGGCTTGATCGGCGAGGCCCTCCAAAACGGAAGAGGCACGGGCGTTCGCGATTTTGTCCGAGACATCATCCAGCGGGCGGCGGAACCGTATTCGCGAGCCCGGGTGATGGAAGTGTCAGGGCTTTCCCCGTCCCAGTATGACAGCCTCAAGGAGCGCCTGTTCTCCGCCCGGCGGCCACTGGTCCTGGGCACCGGCACAGGGGATACCGGGGGGAATTCGTTTCAAACCAACATGGCTGTCAACCTGCTCAATGCCGTCCTCGATCCGAAACTTGCGCAGTTTGACTTCGAATCCCGACAACGGGTTGAAATGGCCTCCCGACGATCCGAGATCCTGGCACTTTTCGCAGAGCTGACGGAAGGGGCAGCCGATGTGTTGATGATTCACAACGTCGACCCGGTGTTCCAACTGCCTCCCGGCAGCGGTGCCAGGGCAGCCATGGAGCGGGATGCGCTTTTTGTTGTCAGCTTTTCCAATTTCATGGATGATACCTCCCGGCTTGCCGATCTGATTTTCCCGACCCGGATGCCCCTGGAGTCCTGGGATGAATACGAGGGCAAAAAGGGCTTCGTCTCCATGCTTCAGCCGGCCATAGGCCAGCTTACCGATGCTCCGCAGATTGGCGACGTCCTCCTGAACACGGCGTTCACCGAAGACAAACCGGCAGGGAGTTACAAATCCTATCTTATGGCCCGCCTCATACAGGCAGGGCTGATCCAGGACGAACGAACCTGGCTCGAAGCGCTCAGAACCGGCGGCGTTACCAGCGGTTCCGGTGACTCCGCCACCAAGTGGTTTATCCCCTATACCGTCAGCGATGCATTCCATTCCGTGGCCGACCCGGTAACCCAGGAGCTGGTCTTTATCGGCATGCCGTCCATTCGGTTTTTCGATGGCCGGGGGGCCAACAGGCCATGGCTGGTGGAAATTCCGGACCCGATCACCAAAGTGGCATGGCAGACACCGCTTCTGGTCCATCCGGAAACCGTTTCGGCAAAAGGACTCGAACAGGGGGATGTTGTCAAGATCCAGTCCAAGCAGGGGAGTATCGAAGCCCCCGTTTACGAAAGTGAAACGGTAACCCCAGGCGTTCTGGCAATGAGTATCGGCCAGGGCCATGGGACCTACGGGCGTTATGCCGAAAACCAGGGGATCAATCCCGTGTCACTCTTTCCACCCGATGCCGAACCCCGGTTCGGTGGCCCGCGATTTTTTATCCACCCGGTATCCATGCATCGGACGGGACATCGGACAGATTTAGCCCACACCGACGGCAGCCGCATTCAGCATGGCCGAAAAATTGCGCTGTCGACCTCCCTGGAGAATGCCCAGAGCGGTCAGCGGGACCCTGGCGGCGGGCTGACCATGTGGGATTTCCCGATAACTCTCCCCTTGCCCGAAGGATATAATCGAAAACGGGATTTTTATCCGGTCATCGAATACGAGAATTATCGTTGGTCGATGGTGGTGGATCTGGACCGGTGTATCGGATGCGGCGCCTGTTCCGCAGGCTGTTATGCGGAGAACAACCTGGGGGTCGTCGGTGAGAAGCAGGTTCTCAACGGTCGCGAAATGTCCTGGCTGCGGGTGGAACGGTACCATGATCCGGAGCAGATGGAGAAAATTACATTTCTCCCCATGATGTGCCAGCATTGTGACAATGCACCCTGCGAGGCCGTCTGCCCCGTATATGCCCCCCACCATTCCGCCGAAGGCCTCAACAATCAGATTTACAACCGGTGTATTGGAACCCGTTTCTGCGGCCAGAACTGTCCGTACAAAGTGCGGCGGTTCAACTGGTTCACCTGGCAGTGGCCGAAACCGATGCATCTCCAACTGAATCCCGACGTGACCGTGCGCAGCAAAGGGGTCATGGAAAAATGCTCCTTCTGTATTCAGCGGATTAAAGCGGCGCGAAATGCGGCTAAGAACGAAAATCGACAGATTCGGGATGGCGAAATCGTTCCGGCCTGCGTGCAGACATGCCCGACGACGGCCCTCGTATTCGGCAACTTGATGGATCCGAACAGTCGGGTCCGCCGGCTGGTGGAAGATGCCAGGGCCTATCAGGTCATGGGGTATCTGAATACGAAACCGGCCGTGATTTATCTGAAAAAAGTAGTGCACGAGATCTAACGTTTCCAAGGCCCCAACCGCGAAGTCGCGGTCGGTTGCAACCGAAGATAACAACAGGACCGACATCCATGGCGCTCACGTTTGCCAGCATCGACCAAACAGTTCTCGACACACTGAAACCCGGCGGCAAAAATTACTGGGCAATGATTCTTCTAGTGTTTCTGGGACTGATGGGGGGTGTCGCCTGCTGGGCCTACCAGATTTTTGTCGGCATCGGTGTGGCCGGCATGAACAACCCGATTCACTGGGGGACCTACCTGATAAACTTCGTTTTCTGGGTCGGTATTGCCCATTCGGGAACCCTGATCAGCGCCATCCTTCACCTGTTCCGCGCCGGATGGCGGAATCCCATCGCCCGGGCAGCAGAGACCATGACCGTCTTTGCCGTCTGCACGGCCGGTCTCTTTCCCTTCATCCACCTGGGTCGGGTGTGGATGGTGTACTACATGCTTCCGTTTCCCAATCAGCGCACGCTGTGGCCCAATTTTCAGTCACCGCTCATGTTCGACGTGGTGGCCATCAGCACCTACCTGACGGTCAGTTCCCTGTTCTGGTATACCGGAATGCTTCCCGACCTGGCGATTATACGGGACCGGGCCACCGGGCTTCGAAAAAAGATTTTTACCGTTCTTGCCATGGGCTGGACCGGCGAGCACGAGGTGTGGCGACACTACATCCGGATCTATCTCTTTTTTGCCGCTCTGGCCACCCCACTGGTCATCTCGGTGCACAGTGTGGTCTCCTGGGACTTTGCCCTGGGTATCGCCCCGGGTTGGCACACCACCATTTTTGCCCCGTATTTTGTTGCCGGGGCTATCCATTCCGGATTGGCCATGGTGTTGACGCTGATGATCCCGCTGCGGAAAATATTTCATTATGAGAAGATCATCACCGTAAAGGTGCTGGAGGCCGTGGCCAAAACCATTATTTTTACCGGCCTCATTGTCGGGTACGCTTACGCCACCGAGTTTTTTATCGCCTGGTACAGCCACAATGAAGTGGAGATCAGTGTGTTCAAGTGGCGCGCCGTTGGCAATTACCGGGTCGGGTTCTGGATCATGGTGACGTGCAATACCATCGCGCCGCTGTTATTCTTTATTAAAAAGGTCCGCACCAGCCTGGTGTGGCTGTTCGGCATTTCCATCCTGGTCAATATCGGCATGTGGTTCGAGCGCTTTGTCATTATCATTACCAGCGTCGGCCACGACTTCATCCCCCACGCATGGGGCCTGTACGCACCGACCGTGATCGAATTCGGGATCATGATCGGTGCATTCTGCCTGTTTTTCCTGCTCTATCTGTTATTTGTAAAACATCTGCCATCGGTTTCCATGACCGAGATGAAGGAAACACTGGAAGAAGGGGGCGGCCATGGCGGATAAGCAATACGTGATGGGCCTGTTCCGGGACGAGCACCAGGCGGTCTCTGCCGTGGAGTCCCTGACAGACTCCCCGTTCAAGATTGAAAAAGTACACAGCCCGATCCCGAGCCACCGGCTATCCCATGCGTTGAAACTGAAAAAGAGCCGAGTCGGCTGGTACACGCTGGTCGGCGGAATCATCGGGTTTTTCTCCGGATTCGCCCTTGCGTCGTTTACCGCCCTGCGCTGGGAACTCATCGTCGGCGGGAAACCGGTAGTGGCTCTCGTGCCCTTTCTGATTGTCGGATTCGAATTTACGGTTCTGTTTGCCGTTTTCGGCAATATCATCGGATTCCTGTTTCAGGCGGATCTGCCGCGATTTGACTGGTCCACACACTATGACGAGCGACTGAGCGGGGACCAATACGGTATCCTGGCCACCTGCGATCCTGCACAACAGGAGGATCTGGAAGACCTGCTCACAGAGCAGGGGGCGGAGGTAAGGGCATTTGCCTCCTGATCATCGATCTGGGATGCCCATGAGTCTCCGCGAAAGGTCATCATGACGACAGAGACAAAAACCGCCAAAGAATTGACCGGAACCACGATCCAGGCCATCTTCGCCGTCTGCCTGGTCATCGGTACCGTTTCATTTATGGTGGGGCTGGCCGGGGATCATCCCGAACGGGCGTGGCAGGCTTACCTGGTGAACTTCCTGCTGTGGACCGGAATGGCCGCCGGCGGGGTGCTGTTTTCGGCCCTCATGCATGTGACCGGAGCGAAGTGGAGCGGGCGGATGGCCGCCATTGCCGAATCGTTTTCCGCCTTTTTCCCCGTTTCCTTCATGTTGTTTCTGATCCTGTTTTTCGGTAAATCCTATGTCTTTCCATGGCTGCATCACGATCTCCATGGGAAAGACGTCTGGTTGAACATACCGTTTCTCTTCACACGAAATGTCGTCGCCCTGCTGGTTCTCTACGGGTTCGGGTTCGCCTATCTGTACAACTCTCTGCAGCTCAAATACGGGTCTGAAACCGATCCGTCCGGCAACCTGCGGCAGAATCTGTACCGCCGATGGCAGGACCGGGACATCTCCTCGGAACGCATCCGGGAACGGATGACCTTCCTGGGGTTTCTATACTGTTTTTGCTTTGCCATCGTGTTGTCCCTGATCGGGTATGATCTGGTCATGGCGTCCGATCCCCACTGGATTTCGACCCTGTTTGGCGCCTACACCTTTGTCAAAGCCGTCTACCTGGGATTCGCTGCCCTGATTATTCTATCATCCATTCTGTATATCCGAAACGGTGACGCGACCGGTCTGAAATCGGCACACTTTCACGATCTCGGCAAGCTCTTCTTCGGATTCGTTTTCGTGTGGGGGGATTTTTTCTATGCCCAGCTCGTGGTGATCTGGTACGGCAATATTCCCGAGGAAACCGCCTTCGTTATCGAACGGGTGATGATCTTTCCCTGGAGCCGCCTGGCCTGGATCGTACTGATCGTCAGTTTCGTTTTCCCGTTTCTCATTTTGCTGAACCAGAAGATAAAAACCATCCCCATGGCCATGGTGGCGATCTGCACCGTGGCGATTTCCGGGATCTGGCTCGAGCATTTTCTGCTGCTGGGACCGGCATTCAGTCACGGTGCCCACGGATTGACCATTGGCGTATCGGACGTCTTGATCACACTTGGCTTTTTTGGCCTCATGGCATTTGCCGTGATGTTCTTCCTGGATCAGTTTCCGGAGGCGGCTGTGGTTTCTGAAGGCGAAGGCAATTGATGGAGAACATGACACCTCAGACATCCCCCGAGTCCTGGGTGGCTCAAAACAGGGGACCGATTCTATTGACACTCCTGACGGTGGTGCTGACGGTGTTGTTTCTGTACACATTTTATGTGTATCCCGGATCGAGCATGGGGCCCGAACAGCCGATCCCGTTCAGCCACCGACTCCACGCCGGGCACAAGGCCGTTCAGTGCCTCTTCTGCCATCCCTACGTGGGGGAATCCAACAATCCGGGAATCCCGCCGGTGGAAAAATGCCTTTACTGCCACAACCATATTATTGCTAAACATCCCTGGATTTTGAAAGAGCATGAATACTTCAACACGGAGACACCCACGCCGTGGAAAAAGGTCTGGTATCTGCCCGAGCACGTGCTGTTCAACCATCAGCGCCATATACGGAAGGAAATTGCCTGCCAGGAATGCCACGGGAAGGTGGAAGCCCAGGACCGCTTGAAGGGAGAGCGCTTCAAGATGGGATTCTGCATCGAATGTCACCGGAAGAAAAATGCCAACCTGGACTGCTGGCTGGCATGTCATAGTTAACGAAGTTGGACCCGTCATGAACCCAACGGAACAAACACAACATACCGGTTACCCGACGTCAAAAGCATTTTGTCTGACATCCCTGTTCTGGATGATGATCGCAACGTTTATGGGACTTCTGGGCGCCACCGAGCTCATGGCACCGGATCTTCTGGAGAACGTCGGGTGGCTCGTGTTCGGCCGTGTCCGGCCGATCCATATCAACTTGGTACTGTTCGGTTTTGTAACCCCCGGTCTTCTGGCCGCCGCATTTTATTACATCCCCCGCCTGCTTCGCACCCAGCTTTTCAGCGAGGGGCTCGGTGTGGTGACGGTAATCATATGGAACATCACCCTTGTCGGCGCCGTGGTCAGCCTCATGGCCGGATATACCCAGGGCCGGGAATACGCCGAACTGATCTGGCCGGTGGACATGGGGGTCGTCGTCGTGTTCGTCCTGTGTTTCATCAACATGATTATGACGGTAAAAAACCGCGGGGAACAGGTGCTGTATGTGTCGGTCTGGTACGTATGTGCGGGTATCGTCCTGACGGCCACGACGTTTTCGTTGGGTAACGTGATCTGGAGGCCGGACACCGGTGCACTGGTGGGGATCCCGGACGCCATTCTTCTATGGTTCTACGGGCACAATGTGTTCGGGCTGCTGCTGACGCCGCTGTCTGCGGGCGTCGCGTATTATGTTATTCCCAGAGCAGTCCGGGTGCCGCTGTACAGCCATACCCTCTCGCTGCTGGGTTTCTGGTCCCTGATTGTCGTTTACACCCATATCGGCACCCACCACCTGCTCCAGGTACCGGTGCCGACCTGGCTGAAGGTTATTTCCATTGTGGACAGCGTGGCCATGGTGATTCCGGTGATGGCGTTCCTGATCAACATCTGGTACACGGCCAAAGGGAAACTGGGTGCCATTCATGCCGATATTGGGGCCAAGTTCGTCTTTACCGGCACGATCATGTACTTTTTCGTCAGCATCCAGGGCTCAATGATGGCCCTTCCAGTAGTTCAGCGCATTACCCATTTCAATAACTGGGTAGTGGCCCATGCCCATGTCGGCGTGCTGGGATTCGCCGGTATGATCGCTCTCGGCGGCATGTATTACATTTTACCGAAAATTACCGGTAGACCGCTCTACAGCCGGTTGCTGGCCGATCTTCAGTACTGGCTGGTGCTGATCGGGGTGGTGGGCTTCACCATCGTGTTGACCATCGTCGGCCTGATCCAGGGCAACGCCTGGTACAACGGTGAGGTGGTCTACCGCGTACTTCCCCAGTTGCAGTATTATTACGTCACCCGGGCGATGATCGGGCTGGTGATTTTTGTGGCCGCTGTTCTCGGGTTTTATAATGGAATACGCACCATGTTCTCTAATCGAGGAACCATCGCGTCATGAAAATGACACCCATTGCCATTGTGGTCGGCAGTCTCCTGATCCTGTTCGCGATTATCATCATGGTGGTTTACGTGCCGTACGCTACCTATGACGAGGCGCGGATCCCTTCGGAGATCTTTCGCACCCGATCGGAGATCGAAAAAGAAGGGCGGCAGATCTATATCAGCAATGGGTGTGTCTACTGCCACAGTCAATCCATCCGTGCGTGGGACTGGGGCCTCGGTGCGGAACGGATTGCCCAGGCCGGGGATTATGTGGCGGACCAGCCGATCCTGCTGGGTTCCCAGCGCACCGGGCCGGATCTGTCTCAGGCGGGGGGGGAGCATCCGGACGACTGGCACATCGCCCATTTTATGAACCCGCGATACACCCGGCCCAACTCGATCATGCCGGCATTCGCGTTCCTCGGTATGGAGAAGATCAATACACTCACCCAGTACGTTCAGAGCCTGGGCATGAAAGATGCGGATGACCGGATGGAGCGGCAGCGCTATTGGAAAGCCATCGCGATCAAGGCCTATGAGGCCGGTCCGGATGAAAATATCCGATGGTTGAACGAGAAGATTCCCCAGGGATGGCGGGATGTGCCGAATCCCTATCCAACCACGTCGGCCGGGCTGATGCGGGGCCGCAAAATATACCAGGACGCATGCATCGGATGCCATGGCCCGGTGGGCGACGGCATGGGACCGGCCCAGCCCTGGATTTATCCGCCGCCCCTCAACTTTACGATCCTTAAGAACCGGGAAATTTCCGGCGGCATACTTTACTACCAGATCATGAACGGGATTACCGGCACGGCCATGCCCTATTTCAAGAGGGAACTGGAATCGGAGAAAATCTGGGATGTGGGCAATTACGTGGCGGTGTACTTTATCAACGACAGTGATGCGAACACCGAACCCCGCGGTATCGATGCCGCCTACGAGCCGAAAAGCAAAACGCCATACGACGGAATTCCAGAGTTTCCCATCGAAAACAAGGCGGACTACCCGTCGCCCTATGGACACCGAGAATAATTGACAAATGACAACGTTCGAATTCTAATTTGAAATTTTACTTATGTATTTCCCGTATTTTATAACATACATGACCGTGGGGTTTGCCATCACCCTGGTGGTGTTCTTGTGGGCCCTGAAAAGCGGTCAGTTTTCGGATCAGCAGCGGGCCCGATTTCTGCCCCTGGAAGAGGAACCGGAGCCGGCCGCGGGAAAGGCATCCAAAATCCGTCGGATTGAGGTATATGCCCTGTTTCTGCTGGCCATCGCCGGTCTGGCGGCCAGCGCGGCGGTGCTTGTTTTTGCCATTATCCATGGAGGGCAGCCCGCGGGCTGAGGAGTGATGACATGCGACTTTTTCATTTAATCAATCTTGAGCATGTTTTCCTTTACGTGTTTCCGACACTTGTGTTTATTGTTGTTTTCTGGGTGTTCTTGAGATTTTCGCACTTTCATAATGCGGATTCCGAAGAGCGGACCTATAAAACCGTCAATCGATTTCCGGAGGAACTTGCAGATCGGGAGGCCCCGTTTCCATTAGGGATTACACTGACGGTAATCGGCACTGTGCTCTGGGTTTTTTTCTACATCCTGTGGCACGGCGTGATGGAGATACAGATCTAAAGTGGAGCATACGATGCACAAGGAATCTTCGTCCTTAACATGGATTGCGGTGTTACTGCTCGTGCTTTGGGTTTTTGCCAAGGGGTTTTATGCGTTTTGGATCGTGGGGGATCTCGGGCAACCGGACTGGGATTTCCGACCCGTGTTAGACACACCGTCGGAGTCACCCTATGCCGTTTATCAGCTTTTGCCGAACCCGCAGCATGTCAGGGGCGCCGAGGGGGAGAAATCCCCTTACGCGGTGACCCTGCCGTATTCGCAGCAAGCGCGGGACGCTGAGGGGGAATAGATGAAAAAGAAGCTCATCATCGCCCTGATCCCCGTCGTGATATTCGTCGGGGCCCATTACGGCATCACCCTCGTCGACAACGTATTAAAGGTCGGTCGCATGTGGGAAACTCCCGCCGTGCGCCCCTATGAGCAACCCCTTCTGGTCATGGAAAAGGGTGTTGTACCGATTTCCGGCGGCGAGGCCATCTTCCGGGCCACACCGCCGGCCGATTTGCATCCACCCTCAGATGACCCCGCTGCGACCAGCGTTGCGCGCGGAAAAATCGGGTATTCCCTGTTCTGCGCCCAGTGCCATGGAACATCTCACGACGGCAACGGTACGGTTGGACAAAGCTTTGCCCCCCTGCCGACCGATCTGCGCAGCCCGAAGGTCCAGTCCCAGTCTCCCGGGCAGCTTTTCAAGGAGATAAGTTTCGGCCGCCCCGAAGGACGACAGCCGGCATTGGCCACGACCATCTCGGTCACCGACCGCTGGAGTATCGTCGCCTATGTCAAGTCTCTGGGTGTCCGCGAATGAGATGATTCCTCCCCGGCTTTCCTGCGATCTTTGCGGACTCTCTCTCCGCGAAGAAACCATTTCCTGGATCACCAACGACATCGAATACCGGTTTTGCTGTATGGGATGCCGCCAGGTGTTTGTCATGCTGGCCGAAGCTGCTGAGAACGCCGATCCTTCCGAGTTCCGGCACAGTGATCTGTACCGGCAATGCCAGGAGGCCGGTGTTATCCCACGGAGCGATGCCGACCTTGAACGGATTCAAGGTGAGACCCCGGACGGTTCAACGACTGTCGAGCTGGTGGGTGCCGCTGCCGGGTTGCGCTTGCACTTGTCCATCGACGGCATGTGGTGTCCGGCGTGCGGCTGGGTTGTCGAAGAGACACTCAAAAAAAAACCGGGTATCCTTGCCGCCTCCTGCAATTTCTCCACGGATCGGGTCACGGTCGACTACAACCCTGTGGGAACCTCTCCGTCGCGTATCCAGAGCGACATCGAAAGGCTTGGATATCGTGCAGCGCCATTCGGCGAATCAACCCGAGGCAGGCAAGACCGGCGGGAGTTCATGCGGTTTGCCATATCCACGTTTTTGACCATGAACATCATGATGCTGTCCATTGCCCTCTACTCCGGATTTTTCAGCGAACTTTCGGAAGACAGCATCCGTAAATTGTCCTGGCCGATTTTCGGACTCGCCACGGCAGTGCTGATATACGGCGGGAGCGGTATTTTCCGGAAAGCCGTCATGGGCATCCCCTACGGCGCGTATGGAATGGAGACACTGGTCAGCGCCGGTGCCATCAGTGCTTATGTCTACAGTACAGTCAATTATTTTGCGGGCAGTATTCACCTGTATTTTGATACCTCAGCCATGCTCATCACCCTGGTCCTCCTTGGGAAAACCCTTGAGCGAAAGGCCAAAGATCAGGTGCAACGGGATCTTGCCGGATTCTTTTCCCTGAAACCGACCAAAGTCCGGCGAATCGATGCCATCTATCCCCACGGTCGATATGTGTCAGCAGTATACCTGCAAACAGGGGATCGGTTCCGGATCGAGCAGGATGAAATTATCCCGGCCGACGGCCTGGTCTTGGAAGGAACCGGTACCGTTGATGAATCCTCCTTGACCGGCGAAGCCCTGCCTGTCCAGAAGCAGCCGGGGGATCGGCTTCGCAGCGGAACCCGGGTAGCCAGGGGACGCTTTACGGTTCGGGCCGAGGCCGTGGGCGATACTTCCACCCTCGGCCAGATGATCCGGATCATGGAGCAGGCCCTGGGGGAGAAAACGCCCCTCGAAGGAAAAACGGATCGAATTCTCAAATTTCTGGTTCCAGCGATTCTTGTCCTTTCTGTGGGAACCGGACTGGTCTGCAAGCTGCTCGGCATGGGATCGGATGTTGCGTTGACCCGGATGATTACCGTTATGGTGATTTCCTGTCCATGCGCGCTGGGTATTGCCATACCCCTGGCCCGGGTGGCCGGTATTTCACTGGCTGCTAAACACGGTATCCTTCTCCACGACTTCGCCGCATTCAGTTCGGCCGAACAGCTCGACGCCGTTGTGTTCGATAAGACCGGTACACTGACCCGTGGGCAGTGGCAACTCCTGGAGTTAAGGCCCGCCGGTGTGATATCGGTAAATTGGCTGGCAGCGCTCGCCGCCGGGTTGGAGCGACGGGCCAATCACTATATCGCTGTGGAGATCCGGAAATATGCGGCGCAAGCCGGTGTCTCGGCACTGGACATGGACGATATCCATGTGGCGGACAACGGCGTTTCCGGCATCCGGGAAGGGAGCACGGTGCGGATCGGGTCGAAGGATTTCATCGGTTCCGGATCCCCTCTATCGCGTCGGATATGGGAAAAATTGCAGGCGGGCATTGATTCGAGCCGGTCAATCGTTTATATGACCATCGACGATCAGCCGGCCGCGATACTCATTTTCGGCGATCAGTTGCGAAACGGTGCTGCTCAAGCGATAATCGCTCTGAAACAGCGGCGTCTCAGAACCGGCCTGATCTCCGGCGACGGCGAAGCCACCACCATGGCGGTTGCCACAACGCTCGGCATCGAGGAGGCCAGGGGGGCTCAATTACCGGATGACAAAGTGGCCGTGATTTCCGACCTCCAATCATCCGGATGGCGGGCAGCCATGGTCGGAGACGGGATTAACGATGCTCCGGCCCTTGCCCAGTCGGATCTGGGCATCGCCGTTCATTCAGGAGGTCATCTCGGCAGTGACGCCGCAGACATCACCCTGATGCGGAGTGACCCCGAGCAGGTGGTCGAGTTTCTGGAACTGGCGGAACGGGTCAACCGAAAGATCCGGCAGAATCTGGTCTGCGCGTTTTTATACAACGGGATCAGTATCCCGGTGGCCATGGGCGGACTCCTGTCGCCCCTGGTGGCCGTAACGGCGATGCTGTTGAGCAGCCTCAGCGTCATCGGCAACACGCTGCTGCTCATAAAAAGGAGCGCTGATTAACGTGCAATAATAACAGCTGCGTTCTGCTGTTTTTCCATTTCTGGGCAAGCTGGCCATTGAAATTCGAAATTCGAAGCTCGAAGTTCGAAACAAACACCAATATACAATGCCCCAACATGTTTCTGTTTTGAACGTTGTTTCGGATTTCGTTTTTCGTGCTTCGGATGTTAATGCTTCAATTCGAATTGAGTCATGGCCCTCTGTTATTTTATACCCTGACTCAAAAAGATAAGTTCAGGACCTCTCACATGACCATATCAAACCATTTTGAACCACGCCCTTTGCTCATCCTGGTTGCAGGTGGAAAAGGGGCTATCGGCACCACCCTGGTTGCTGCGGCTGCCGCGCTGCGAAAAGGGGTTGCCGGTGTGGCCGACCATTTGAACACCAACCGGCTGTTTAGCGAGGTGATTCCTCTGGAGACGGTCCATGTGGGCGGCTGGGACGTTCGAACGGAAAGCCTTCGGGATTGCGCAAAATTTCACCGTGTGCTTCCCGGTTCCATTCGGGAGGCGTTTGCCGATGTGCTGGATGTCACTCCGATGATAGCGCCGCCGGCCGCCGATGAAACCATGAAAACATCGGTGGAACGGATAGCGGGCGACATCGACCAGCTCCGGGGGCGGCATCCGGACGCCCTGCCTGTCTTCGTAAACCTGCTTCCGGCCTGTGCCGGGGCGGATGCCGATACGTGCCGGGATCTGGGCCGAATTTTCGATAATGTGTCCTTCGGTCAGTTTCCGGACCTGGCCTACGGCCTGGCGGCCGTTCACTCCGGCGTACCGGTCGTCAATTTTACACCGAATGTCATCGAGGTTTCCCCCTTGCTGAACCAGGCGGCAGAGAGACGGGTGCCGCTGTGCGGCAGGGATGGAAAAACCGGTCAGACTTACTTTAAGCTGGTACTGGCATCCGCCCTGAAGGCTCGACACCTTTATGTGGACGGGTGGTACAGCATGAACATCCTCGGCAATGAGGACGGCAGAAACCTGATGGATCCGGACCGGGCCCGGAGAAAACTCGCCAACAAGACGAATCTGCTCGACCAGGCTCTGGGGTATCCGGTGGGAGAGCGTTACGGCACCGACACCCACCGCGTTCATATCGATTATTATCCGCCGCGTGGAGATGCCAAGGAGGCCTGGGATGTCATCGATATGCTCGGACTGTTCGATCTGCCCATGAGTATCCGGGTCAATCTTCAGGGGCGGGATTCCATTTTAGCGGCCCCCATGGTGTTGGACCTGGCCCGTTGGATGGCCATTCTTCAGATGCTGGGTCGGAGCGGACCGATTCCGGAACTCGGCTTTTACTTCAAAAAACCGATCGGAGAAAACGCCCCGGTCACCTATCCGGACCAGTTGGCGGCCCTTTCCCGTCTCGAGTCGGAATGCGTCGGCCAGCTGGAATGACCAAAAGAACAACGCAAAGACGCAAAGACCGCAAAGACCGCAAAGCACATCATATTATATTGCCTTTCACTGACCATTCGAGAGCCTCCCTTTGGCTTCGCTCAGGAGAGGCAGGACAAGGAGGGCGAAAGGCAATATTATTTTCTTGAAATGACCCGCTCATGCTCAATCTTTTCTTGAGGCAGCTCTTTTTCAGAATCCCCCTTTCAGGGATTCTGAAAAAAAATTGAACGTCTCTGCGAACTCTGCGGCTCTGCGGTAATCGTTCATTACAAAATCTTTACGGTTACCAATGTAATATCGAACTTCAGGAAGCAGCAATGGTATTCGGCTACAGCACCAACGCATTTGTCAAATTCAGCCTGGACGAATCCGTCCGGCGAATCGCAGACCTGGGTTTTCGCGGCATTGAAATCATGGGCGATCGGCCCCATCTGTACCCGCCGGACTATCCCGATGAGGTACTGGCAGGTCTGAAGCAAATTGTCGATGGATCCGGCCTGAGTGTGACCAACATCAACAGCTTTACCCTGTTTGCCGTGGGGGACACCTACCTGCCGTCATGGATCGAACCGGATCGGGACAAACGGGCGATCCGGATTCGACATACACTGGACAGCCTGAAGGTGGCAAAGGCGCTGGATTGCCCGAATATTTCCGTTCCCCCGGGCGGACCGATGGGGACCGCCACACGAAAAGAAGCGATGGCGCTTTTTCACCAGGGTATCGAAACGGTCGTTCCTGCCGCCGAAGCGCTGGGCGTGCGCATCCTGGTGGAGCCGGAACCCGGCCTCATGATCGAGAACTCCCGTGAATTCAAAGAGTTTATCAAAGGGATCCGATCCGACGCCGTGGGCATCAACTTCGACATCGGCCATTTCTTTTGTGCCGGCGAAGATCCGAGAATCGCCCTGGAGGAGCTTTTCGAGTGGGTCGGTCACATGCACCTGGAAGATATTGCGTCGAGCCGTGAGCACCGCCATCTCATCCTTGGCCACGGCGCCATAGATTTTATCGATGTGTTTCAGGCCATCGCATCCCTTGGATACACGGGAGATATCAGCCTGGAACTATACCCCTATGTCGATACCCCCGAAGCCGCCGGACGGGAAAGTCTCAACTATTTGAAGCCTATTTTGGATGAAGTCGGATTAAAAATGGGTATTGGGTATTAGGCATTGGGTACTGGGTATTCGGAAAATGGTTTCAGCCACTGTGTTCGGGTTCAACAGAAAATCAAGACGGAGCAATCCAATACGATTGATTTTTCATCATTGCGTTTAAGATCGTCAGGATCTTTCTCATACAGGCTGTTAACGCCAGCTTGGGCGGTTTTCCGGCTTTAATTAGTCGGCCGTAGAAGTCTTTGATTGTCGGATTATGGCGAACCGCGGCAACGGCTGCCATATACAGTTTTCGACGCACATGGGCTCTGCCGCCTTTGATACGACGTGTTCCACGGTAGCGACCACTATCACAGTTGATCGGAGCCACACCGACCAGGGTAGCTATTTTTTTGCGGTTTAACGTGCCCAGCTCCGGCAGATCACAGAGCAGTGTGGCCGACACCACCGGGCCAACGCCTTTAAAGCTTTGTAAGATCTTATCGTTTTCACGCCAGGACGGGCTCTTTTTGATGGTTTTGTCGATATCATCGTTGATATTGGCCAATGATTTTTCCAGCCACTGGATGTGCTTTTGGATGCTCTTTTTGTTTTTCTTGTGAGCGGTATATAAACGATTTTTCTCAGCCACCAGCATGTCAACGATTTGTCTGCGCCTGGCATTTAAGGCCGATAACAGTTGCGTGTGTTCGTCTTTTACGGGGCGAAGTTCGGGCCGAACATCACGGGCAAAGCGTGCGATGGTTTTGGCATCGATGGCGTCGGTTTTTGCCAGTCTGCCGGTGGCTTTGGCAAAATCTCTGATCTGGCGAGGATTAATCACCACTACCGGCAGCTGATGTTCAATGAGGCCACTGATGGCCGGCATCTCCAAGCCCCCGGTGGACTCAAACACAATCAACTTGGGAGCCACCTTTTTGAGCAACTTGATCAATCTGATGATGCCAGCATCGTCATTGGCAAATTGATGGGCATCATTGTTGGGCAGTACGTTGAGATCTAAACGATCTTTGGAAACATCAACACCGACATAAGCTTCTGAGTTCATGAAAGTACCTCATCTCCCGGCCTTGTGACATGCGGACTGTTTAGGTCCTGGCCATTGTTCGGGCTAATCAGGTGCCGGTGTGGCGACCCGTGCTGAATCACGGTTTTCAAAAACCAAGGTTTCAACGGTCTGCCACACCGCTCTAACCATATAATTCTATACTCAGTAGCTTGTTTTCAAAGAACTGTCACTTACATACAAGGTTTCAGGTTTCGGGTGTCAGGATCCAGGATACAAGATGCAGAATACATAGCTTGAAACATCAATGTCCGGTCATCGTTTCTTGAATCTTGCATCTTGAATCTTGTATCCTGAACTACCGGCTAAACCGGCAAACCGGCCAACCGGCGAACGGAACATCCAAACACCAAACACCAAACACAAAACACCAAAAACCATGCCCCAAATCATAAAACCTGAATCTGCCTGGGCTGACGCCCATGGACGGCAAGAGCAGCTCGATGAGCATATCCGGAACAGCAAAAGCGCTTATTTTGGTTTTAAGAAGGTTTCGGAAGATGAGAAAACCGCCGAGACGGCGCGGCATTTCGATCAGGTAGCCCGAAAATACGATCTGATGAACACCCTGCTCAGTTTTGGCATCCATTACGCCTGGAAACGGCTGGCGGTCAGGATGATGGGCCTGAAATCCGCCGACCGGGTGATCGATGTCTGCGGCGGCACCGGTGACCTGGCCATCATGGCAGCCCACCGGGTCGGGCCGATCGGCAGGGTGACGATCTTCGATATCAACCGGACCATGATGGACGCCGGCCGGCCGAAGGTGATCCGGGAAGGGCTCGAGAACCGGATTTCATTTGTCCAGGGAAATGCCGAGTTCATATCCTTTCCGGACAATTATTTCGATGCGGCCATGGTTGGGTTCGGCATCCGTAATGTGACCCACATGGAAACCGGTTTCCGGGAGATGCATCGGGTGCTCAAGCATGGTGGCAAACTCATGTGCCTGGAATTCTCAAAACCGACGTTTCCCCTCTTTCGATGGGTGTACGACCTGTATTCTTTTTATGCAATGCCGCTGCTCGGTCAACTGATTGCTCAAAACCGTGCCGGGTACATGCTTCTCACCGAAAGTATTCGGCTGTTTCCCACACCCGACGAGCTTGCCGACAGACTACGCCGGATCGGCTTTGCCCGGGTAACCTACCACAGTTTAACCAATGGGATTGCGGTCATCCACACCGGGGTAAAATCCTGAGAAGGTATTGCTGTGAAGTTAAACTGGTTCGAACGGCTGGTTGTTAACAATCCGGTGCGGGTGATGGCCCAACGGGTGGAGATCCAGTGGTTCAAGCGGACACGACCCGGCAGCCCGGGCCAGCGAGTGCTCGAAATCGGATGTGGTCGGGGCGCCGGGGCTGCGCTGATTCACCGCAACTTCCGCCCCAGCCGGGTGTACGCCTTCGATCTGGACATCCGGATGGTACGCATGGGCGCAACGTCCCGGCATGAAGGGGTGCGGCTGACCTGGGGTGTTGCAGATGCCACCGCGATACCGGTGAAATCGGCAAGCGTGGATTGCGTATTCGGATTTGGTTTCCTGCACCACGTGCCCGACTGGCGGCAGGCCCTGGTGGAAGTGCGCCGGGTACTGAAACCGGGGGGTGCGTACTACATGGAGGAGCTGTATCCGGAATCGTATCAAAACGCGATTACCGGTCGTTTGTTCGAACACCCGACCCATGACCGGTTTCGAAGCCCCGACCTGAGTCGGGCACTACGGAAAACCGGTTTCACGTCTGTCGGACGACTGGAACACCGGTGGTTGGGTATCCTGGGTGTGTTTCAGACCCGATGTTAGCGTAGAAAAGATTTCATGAATGCTTCGGAGGTGGTCGTGCGGCAACGGTATTCCGGACGAACCGGCAGTGTTTACACCCTGGAGCCGACCTATCGATGAAATCCAAAATGAGCCATTTTCAACGTCGGGCTCGCTATCGGAATCGGAACGTCCCGGTATCTTTCTTCGACAGCGATACCGAATGCGATTCTGATTCCGAAGGTGCCGCCGAATTACCCGAATACGTTATCCAACGATCGGAACGAACGTCTCACCATCGCCCTATAACCTGCTTTTGACATATTGATACACCCCATATTCCGTCTTTGTCCCCAAGAGCCCGTCTACCTGATCCTGTATCACCTGGCGCTCGGTGCTGTTCACCCACCTTTCCCAGTCTTCCAGAGACTGCCAGATACTGATCACGAGGCTTTCTCCGGGATTGTCGATGCGTTTGAACGTCTCGCCGGACACATAGCCCGGCTGTTTTGTCGTCAGCGTCCGCAGCGCCCGGATCAGTCCAAGGAGCTCGGATTCCTTTTCCTTTGGGACGTAACGTTTCAATAACACTTTGACTATCATGGGCCCCTCCTTTCATGATGGTTCCACAGACAGGAATGGATCGGAGAAACTTCTGCCCTGTTATCGCGGTTCAGATTTCAGAAGGGAGTGTGCTGGAATCGCGGGCCACCAGAATGATATGCGGCATCAGTGTGCGTCACATCGTGCGGGCTTAAGTTCAGGATAAGCATTATCGTAGGGGATGAGAAAGGGTAAGTCAAAAATAAACGAAACTATAAACAAAAATAAGGAATGATCTCGTTATACCCCCTCCCTCCCTTTGAATCCCTATGGTTTGACTTTGCTCACCACAAGCCACCAGGGGAGGGAGGTAAATATATGTCCTCCCCCTTGAGAGGCTGTGTCACAATTACACAAACCGTCATTCCGGACGAGTTCCGCGGGGCGGGGCGAGATCTGGAATCCAGAGATATCAATGACTTCTGGATTTCTGCCTCCGAAGGAGTGACATAGAATAAGTCATGTCTGTTCGGTCTAACCAATTACGACACAGTTACTGATGGGGGAGGTGCGGGGGGGGGTGAATGAATGGTCAATTTCCGCATCCTTAGTTTTGTTTACAGATCCGTAATTTTTTAGCTCTTACATAAACGAATTGCCCGGGATTAATCTTCAAGGGGTATCCAGCGGTTCACAATACGTCTCAGCGTGCCGTCGGCCTTGATTTCGGCTACGTAGGCGTTTGCCGCATTGAGCAGATCTTCGTTATTTTTACGGATTCCCCAGCCCAGATATTCTTCGGTCATCACATCCGGCAGCGCCATGAGCCCCCGGGTATCGTTCTCCGAGGCCAGAAGCAGGATGATTGGCCCGTCGTGGATCAGTACGTTTAAACGCCCGGACACCAGGTCTTGAATGGCATCGCCGGCAGTACCGTAGATTTTAATCTGTTTGGCATTTCCGAAACCGGCGCGGACAAATTTCTCTCCTGTGGTGGCCCGGACAGCACCGATTCTCATGACAGGCGAAAGCCCTTTGATGCCCGCGAATCCGGTCGGGAAATTCCGGCGATCCTCTTTGCGGATCAACGCCATCTGCCCGGTGATCAGATAGGGATCGGTAAAGGCAATCCGGATCCGGCGCATCTGCGTGATCGTCATCCCGGACATGATGATGTCGGTGCGGTCTTCCAGCAACGCCGGGATCTGCTCTTCCCATGGCAGTTCGACAAACCGGGGCGTTTTGTTCAGGTGCGCAGCTAAATTCGCGGCCAGCTCCGGCTCCAGGCCGACGATTTTTTCCCCCTGCTTATAGGCGAACGGCGGCGCATTGGCAGAAATGCCGACCCGCAGGACATTTTCGTTTTTCTCCACCGGTGCCTGTTTATCGGCGGCCATGGAAAGGGATTCGGTAACACCGAATACCCCCACAATGAGAACAAGCGACAGGATGAAACGGAAGTTTCGGCGAATCGTCGGCAGCATCGAGACCTCTCCTTGGTTGGTGTCTGCGTTGCAATGGACGGTGACCAGACCCTTGGGATGCGCGAGCTTCGGCCCCTGATCGCGCCTAAAACGGAAGGGTGATTCGTGCCACCACCAACAGAAGCATGGACAGGGGGTAATAGCTGGATTTGTTGAAAAGGGCGACGGCATCTGCCCTGTCTTTCGAATTATACAACTGCATGGCCGGAATCAGCAGCAACACCAGACCGATGCCGAGGGCCGTTAACAGATACACCGGATGAAAATCCGCCCGGGAAAGAATCAGAACCGGAATGCTTAACATGACGGCGACAAGCAGGGTGCCCATGATGATGACGGTGGCCCGATCCGGGCCGTAGATGACCGGTATGGTACGGGCTTGCAGCCGCCGGTCTTCCTCGATGTCCGCCCAATCATTGGGTACGTTCTGGCCTCCGATTTCCCAGAAGAAGAGCCACACAAAGACGCAGACCAGAAACCCATAGGACGGACTGGGATCCACGGCATAAACCGCAGCCATGGCCCCCGTGGTTTTGACGGCGCCGCTGACGAGCGTACGGAAATGGGTGACCTTCAGCAGCAGGCAATACACGGCCTCCAGCGTGCAGCCGGCCAGGAAAATAACGACACACACCGGATTGAGCAGGTAGGCCCCGATGAGTGCCAGGGCGCCCCAGGCAATGGCCCACAGCAGACCGTCTCGAAAACTCAAAAACCCCTGGGCGATGGGGTGGCGGACCATGACGGCATCCAGGTAATTTTCGGCACACCGATCCACTCCGAGACCCAGTTTCTCACGGTCGATGCGATGATCGACCACGTCGTTGAGCGCATATACCGCTGTGTAGCCGGCGAAGGTTGTAATTAAGCCCAGAACCACGATCTGAAGCGGTGGCATCGACCCCAGCCAGAGCAGGGCCGCTGCCGCCGGCGTCGCCATGTCCAGCAGACCATGGGGGGTCCGGGAGAGGGCCCAGAAAAGCTTGATCCGGGCAAAGCCGGTGTATGGATTGCAGGATGTTTCCATCAAAACCCTATCACTTCCATGCCATGTAAGACTATTTCGAGTTCAAAACAAGCCCCAAGCGGATATGCCCGGCGAGGATACCTGTTTATTTTTTCCGGTGGACGATATATCCGTCGGAACGAAATTCTGACACATGTGAAAACACCGGAAAAGAAGACCTATCATTGAACATCATTTTGCGTCAAGAAAGACGGTCCTTCATTTCAGCGTTTGGTGTTAATTTTTACCGGTCCGGGATATCTTGCACATTGTGCCGGTGCGTTCCCCAAGGGTCCAAGGGGTCAAGGATTCAAGGGTTCGAGTGAAACACAAAAAAATAAAATCACAAAGCTGAGGCAAAAATCGACGCCATCCTTTTCCAACTATTTGAGAGAACGTTAAAAATTATTGAAAAATAAAGAGTTTACAAGATTTAACTGAGAATTAGATATCAAGTCATTTCTTTCACTTGACCCCTTGGCCCCTCGAATCCTTTGACTTATATAAGTTTGTGAACCGTTTTAAATGCTAGAAATACCCCCATGCCGATCATCAGGATTCCCGAAAGGATATCGGACTGTTTGCGATAGCGTCGCGCCACACCGGAGAAGCCGGCGCCAACCAGCAGCAGACCCGGTACCGTACCGAGTCCGAAGACCAGTACCAGAACGGCACCGGAAAGGATTCCTCCGGCCGGAAGTGCCCGGGCAAATGCGGCATAGGACAGCCCGCACGGCAGGAAACCGAGAGTAAGTCCGGTCAGGAACATGGCCCCGCGATCGCCGCTGGCCATCGATCTGTGAAGAACGGTCCGGAACCCGGGGATCCGCTTCGGCTCGGCAACACCCATCCAGCGGGGTTCGGCAAACAACCCGATGCGGGACAGTCCGAAGTAGACCAGAAATGCCGCCGCTGCCATCGAGATACTTACCTGGGTACGGACGATCCATGCCATCGGTTCCGACCCGGTGGCGGCGGCGATATGGGCCATGCCGGCTCCGAGCCCGCCCATCAGTCCGCCGAGGGCCGTGTAGGTCAGCACGCGTCCGGCATGGTAGTACAGATGGGGAGAGAATTTGCCGGAGCTGCCGGGGATGACGAACACCAGCGGCCCGCACATGCCGATGCAATGTCCGGTGCCCAGAAAGCCCAGGAGGAACATCGCGTAGAGGTCGATGGAACTCAGGGATAACATGTCTGAAATGCCTAAAATGCCTAAAATGAGCTAAAATGCCTAAAGCGCATGAATGCCTAAATTGCCTTAAATGCGCTAAAATGCCTAAATCAAATAAAGTTTTAAACCATCTCAATTTTAGGCATTTTAGGCAATTTAAATTTTAGGCATTATCACTCGATTTCCTGTCTTGACAGGGACGCGAAACTCTGAAAATTTTCGGGATATTAATTTTAATGTTTCCTAAGATGGGTGCCTCGCAAAAGGAGATAGGGCAGATGAATCAGAACCGGCTCTGGATTTTTTATCCGCATGGAATTGTGGCAGTGGCAGCGCTTTTGGCTTTAACGGGGACTGTGTTTTTGGCAAACGGCACCGCTTATGGTGGGGATGATGCCATTCGTTTCGCCCAACACACGGCCAAAGCGGCCGGCCCGGCCGCGGGGCTCAAACCCCTCGACGACCAGGGACGCATGCACATCAGCAATGGGGATCGGTGTCCGGTTTGCGCCATGAACGTGAGAGATCACTCAAAATTTGCCAGTGCCATTCAGCTGAAAAACGGCACCACGCACTATTTCTGCGGCACCGGGTGTATGATCCGCTCCTGGATGCACCCGGATATGTTTCTGGGTGTCCATAAGGATATGCTGGAAACACCCGTTGTCCGCGATTACTTCACCGGAACGGAAATGGATGCCCGGGATGCACTCTGGGTGGCCGGGTCGGACATTGTCGGCCCCATGGGACCGGCTTTCGTGCCGCTGCGCAGCCAGGGCGATCTGGAGACGTTCGTAAAACGCCACGGCGGCAAGGCGTTCTTTCGGCTTTCGGAAATGGATCCTGAGAAATGGCAGACCATCACGGGCAAACGATCGGCACCCAAAAAGTGACGGTTTCTCACCAACCGACGGCATCGCCATGGAACGATCGGATCCGCGGTGTTGACCGGCTCCATTCGGCCAGACGACTTCTCATCGCCGTTCTGCTGTTGACCGCTTCATGTCTGACGACCATTGCCGTCGATGGGCGTCTCCGTGTCGACGTGCCCCACGCCGCCGACCTGGCGCTGTTTCGCACCCTGGGCCTCCATTACCCGGCCCTGGTCCCTTCCGGGAGGGTGCTGCGACACCCCGAGTTTGCCCGGGCCGGAGTGGACCTTCGATACACCCCGGCCATGATTCAGCCCGGTGCGGATCCGGCGCTGTTCATCCTGCCCCACGTTGGAATAAGCTTTGGCCATGACATCACCACTGAATAACCCTCTCCTGATCTGGTCGGTCCGTGACATGCTGCGCCGGCCATGGGATGCGGTTCTTACCGGAGCGGCCCTGGCACTGATCGTCGGAATGGTGTCGATGACACTGATGCTGACCGAGTCGCTGGCACGGACCACCGCCCGGTTGATGGCGGAAGCCCCGTCTCTGGTTGTTCGACGCATCACTGCCGGAGGATGGGCGCCCATGCCGGAAGCGGCATCCATTGCGGCGGCCACATCGGTACCCGGCGTTATTCACGCCAAATCCCGTACGTGGGGTGTGGTTCGGGGGCCGGAGGGCGTGCTGACCGTGGTGGCGTCACCCCGGTCCCTGGGTGCCGGCCGGATTCCTGAAACACGGCACCGCCTTCCCGGGCCCGGCCAGGCGGTGGTTGGTGTGGGCGTGACGCCGAAAGGGACAACACTCCGGCTCCGGGGCCTATCGGATCGCGAAAAGATAGTGGATGTCGTGGATACGTTCGAATCCAGCGCCAGTCTGTTTACCCATGATGTGGTGCTGCTCTACCCGGATGACACACGGGAGTTGCTCAACATCCCCAGCGGATACGCCAGCGATCTGGTTATCGACGTATTCCATGCGGAAGAGGAATCCGCCATCCTGCCGGATTTGACCACGGCGTTTCCCTGGCCGGTTCAGATAACTACCCGAGGCGAATCCATGGAAGCTGTTCAGGGAGGTATGTTTCGCCGGGGAAGCATCGGTTCGATAGTCATGTTACCGGCAATTCTGGCGCTGGTGCTGGTCGTCCTGGCCACGGTCCGCGACCGGTATGCCCGAAGATATGAGATCGGGTTGCTCAAGGCCCTTGGCTGGGGAACAGGTGACGTTTTTCGGATGAGCCTGTATCGATCCCTGTTCATCGGCGTGCCGGCTGCCGTGTTGGGAAGCGTCGTCGCCTACGGTTTGGTATTCTGGACAGGGGCCGGCTGGGCCGGGCGCTGGTTGCTTGGATGGCGGGAGCTGCCGGTGCACCTGGCCTTGGATGCATCCGGGGCGGCGGTATTGCTCCTGGAGGTGGCCGCCCTGGTCCTCGTTCCTTTTGTGGCGGGCGTTGTCTTTCCGGCGTTGGGCAGCGCTTCGGCGGATGTTCAGGAGTTTCTCGAAACAGGGGCGGTGTGATGACAACCAAGGGGCTCGTGTGCCGCGATGTCAGCCTGTCGCGCAGAAACGCCGAAAACCAGGAACATATGGTTCTGGACGGTATCGATGCGGTCTTCCCGGCGGGAGCGCTGCGGGTTATCGCCGGGCCGACGGGTGCCGGAAAGAGCTCGTTAATCCATGTGCTGGGGGGCTTGTTGCGACCCAGCAGTGGCGAAGTCATTGCCGACGGGGAACCCGTATCCCGATGGATCAGTGCCCATCGGGATCTGTGGCGGCGGAAGGTGGGGATCGTCTTCCAGCAGCCCCATCTGATGACCCGGATTACCGCTCTGGAGAACATCATGCTTCCCCTGGTTCCCCGTGGACGGCCCATCGGTGAAGTTCGCTCCTTGGCCCTTGGCGCCCTCGATCGGTTGGGGGGAATCGGATTGGCCGGGCGCACCGTCTCCTCGCTTTCCGGTGGGGAACGGCAGATAATTTCGATTGCCCGTGCCGTGGCGGTCTCTCCCCGGTTCTTTCTGGCAGATGAACCGACGGCCCATCAGGATGCCCGTGGCCTGGAATGCCTCCTTCGGCTTCTGGAGGAGCTCACCGAGGAGCGGGCAACCGTTGTCGTCACCACCCACGACGTCCGTCTGAAACAGGCGTTTCCCCGCGAGTGCGTTTCCGGCATCGCGAACGGAACATTGATGACATGATGGCCCACCCATTACTGATCGCCGTTGCCCTTCTCGATATGATCAGCCTTGTGGCGGTGCTGTCCGCGGCCGTCACTGCGTTTAAAATTCTACTCAAGTGGAATCCCGGATCTGCCGGCAAAGACCAGATCCGGCTCGAACGCCGGGCCGAAACTTCCGCCATTTCCGGCCGATTCGGTTTGGCCGGTTTTGTTCTCGCCTCCACCATTCTGCTGATCGGTATCTCCAATGTGTTGCCGGACATCGTCCCCGGGGCCATGTGTGGGACAGGGGTGTGTCAGGCCGCTGATGGACTATTCGGGCGCGCGATCATGTTTCGATTGGCCGTTATGGCGGTACTGTTTACATGGCTCGGGTTGGATCGACTAAACCGCAGTCGACCCCGAGCACCACTGACCCTGCTCGGTGCCCGGGTGCTGCTGATCGGCGTTCCGCTTCAGGTCATGGCGATCCTGGATACCTTGCGCGGGAGTCTTTCCCTGAATGTCCGGGCTCCCGTCGACTGTTGCACGCTGGTGTATGATCAGATGAACACCGGGGTCGTCGTGTGGGGATTTCCGGGGGTACCGGAATCTTACGCGGTGTGGGCGTTTATCGTGCTCAGCACCCTGTTGATAGGCTTCGGCACGTCCGTTGCCGCCATCAGCCGGTTCCGAAACACCGTTATGGGTGCCCTGCTGGGGGCCTTGTCGATCCTTTGGGCTCCGGTGGCGGTTTTTGCCCTGATTCATATTTTTTCGGCCTATATCTATGGCGTCTTACAGCACAGCTGCCCATGGTGCCTGTTTCTGGCCGAACACCGCTTTATCGGCATTCCCCTGTTTTTTTGTGTCGCCGTTGTGGCGTTGGAAGGTGGCTTTGCATGGATCGCCGCCGCCCTCCGGGGAACGTATCCAGAGCTGGAAAGGGCATGTTCGGTTCGCATCCAACGAGCCGCACGCCGTCTCGTCGGCACGACGGTCATGTTTTGCCTGATCACGGGGCTGCCTGCAGTCCTCTGGCGGATACGACACGGCGTTTGGATCTCCGGTTAAGTGTATTATCTTTTTCTATTGTGAGAAGACCTAGCTGGAAAATCTTATGAAAACACGTAGCTGGAAAATCGTCGGTATCATCGCCGGCATCCTTTTGGTTATCGCGATTACCCTTGCCGTCGCCCTGCCCATACTGATCGACCCCAATCGATACCACGACGCCATCGTCTCCGAGATTCAAAGGGCGGTCGGCGGCGACATTCGCCTGGGGCGGATGACCTGGGGAATATCAAACGGCGTCTGGTTGGAGGCGGACGGCCTGGCTATTTCAAATGCCCATGCCTTTCCGGGAAGCGCGACCCTCTCCCGCGTCTACGTCAAGGCATCGATTCCACCCCTGCTGTCGAGAAAATTCGTCCTGACGGATCTCATCCTCGAAGGCCCGAAAGCCAGTGTGATGCTTGCCCCCGGCAACCGCAGGGCATCTTCTGTAGCTAAATCCGGACAGCCGGGCCAGGTACCCACGCCGTCGCCGTCGGATTCATCTCCGGAGCTAGAGCTGGAAATAAGATCTGTTTCCATAACCCTCGACCGGGTTGAGTTGGTCGATGCGATGACACTTCCGGAGCAGGAAGTGAAACGCGTTTTCAGAGATGTGATGTTCACCGCGGACAACCTGGTCCCCGGGGGTAAAGTAGATTTCCGCACATCGTTCCAGGACAGCAATCCCAGAGGTCTTGGTCAGCTGACCGCCAGCGGCAGTTTCACGGGGCTGAGCGACTCGTTTACCGTTCAAAACCCGGAACTCCAATGCAAAACCGACGTCACCTCGCTTCATGTCGAAGCCCTCAACGCCTACTTTCCGAACCACCCGGTGGCAAGGGGCTTGGCAGGGGCTATATCCATGACCGCGACCTATGATGGCAACCTGACCGATCGACACCAGATGGGCGGGCGCATCGATCTTGCCCAATTCTCCTACACGGATCCAACGCGCTGGACAGAACCGATTACCGGTGCAGACACCGCCATCACATTCAGCGTAGCCGTCGACCCAAAGAAATTGTCAATGGAAAAACTGACCATCCAACGCGGTGCAAACTCCGCCAGTGCTTCCGGTGTGCTGGAGCCATGGTACCGTAACCCGGTGCTCAGGGATACCCGCATATCCGGGGATCTGGCGTCCCTTCCGGAAGTCGTTCCCCTGATTCCCTGGGAACAGATGGGGCCCGGCGCCGACAGCTTTCGAAAGGCCATGGAGCGGGGCGGAAAAATCACGATCCAACAGGCAGTAATTGCAGACATCGACCTGGCCAAGCCCCCGGCATCTGCCGGGGAGTGGCTGTCAAAGATCGATGCGATTGCGACAGCTGCCGGCGTTTCCGTGCAGCCGACGTCGGACCTTCCCGTTTTCGAGGACATCACCACGGGCATTGCCCTTAAAGACGGCACTGCGGTGTTTACCGGCAGCCGGTTGCGGATCGGTCCGAAGATCGAGTTGACGGGCAAGGGCAGTATTCGAGATCTCGGCGGCAAGCAACCGGTACTCCAGACGGCCGAGTTTGGCACCGCGTTTCCGTTGTCGGCGCTGATTCAGGCGATGCCCTGGAAACGGTTGGGAGACAATGCCGCCATGGTCCGGCAGGTGTTGGAAGGTGGTGGATCGGTGGTGATCGATCGCGCCGTTTTTCGGGATGTTGATCTATCCGACCCGCCCGACACGTTTAAGGCCTTTCTGCCTCGAATCGAGCTGGCGGCAAAGGTGTCCGGGCTGTCGTTACAGCCATCGAAGACAATACCTCAAATCGAAGGTCTCACCGGGATCATCGGTCTTCGCAATTCCACCCTGACGGTTACCAACGCCAAAGGGCGCATCGGCCCGGTCTCTCTACCCGAGATGAACATCAGCGTCACCGACGTCGTTGAAAAACCAAAGCTCACGGTCGTGGCAAAAGGGCCGATGGAGATCGCAGCCACCCGGCAGGCATCTGTGGAAAAACTATTGAAGAACTACGGCCTGAAGATTCTCAGCGGATCCGCCGATCTGGATCTCACGGTGAACCTGGACCTGGGCAATCCAAAAAAGTGGCGGGCCACCGGAAATCTAAGTCTCGGTGGTGTCCGGGCCGAAACCTATCCCGCCTCGGTGGTGATGGAGGACCTCCGGGGGAACGTGTTCATCAGCCGGAAGCAGTTCACCACCATCTCGGTGAAGGATATTTCCGCCAGGGTGAATCGCGAACCGGTGAGGCTCTCGGGAACATTCAGCAGGCTGGGTGCACCCGATCCGGTCATCGATGCCAAGGCCTACACCCAGAACCTGGATCTGGGGAACATGCGGGAATTGATCCCGGCACTGAAAAAGACCGACCTTTCCGGGAAGGTCACCATGGACCTGGATGTAACCATTCCCTATGGCGATCCAACCAAATCCCGGCTCAGCGGCACGCTGACGGCACGGCAGATGAACCTGAAAGCGGGCGATACCACGATACAGGAGGCCGATGCCGATCTGCTCATGGCCGGCAACACGGCCACTGTCAAACGCCTGACAGGAAAACTGAACGATCAGCCCCTGTCGATCACCGGTAAAATCGTGAATCCGGCAGCACCCGATATCCAATTGGCCGTTACATCCCCAAATCTGAACCTGGATCGTCTGGTACCCACGGCAACTGCGGCAGAGCCGTCCGAAACTTCCGGGAAAACAGGCAAACCCGCCGAGAAAAAAGCCGATCTACCGCCCATCGCCAAGAAAACCGTTGCCCAGGTGACAGTGACCGCCGAAAAGGGGAAATACAGGGGCCTGGCGTTTCAAAATCTGACCCTCGAAGCGGTCTACGATCGCGGTGTGGTAAAAACCTTTGATCTGAAATTCGGATCCGGCCAGGGGCGTGTGGCTCTGGTCGGGTCGGCGGATGTGCGCAGGCCAGATCAGATTCCCTTTTCCGTGACCCCGGACGTCTCGGCCATCCCCGTGGAGCAGTTGGCGGATGTTATCGGCCTGCCGGAGTCGTCCGTCACCGGTCCTGTTTTCCTGAAAGGCCAACTGAGCGGCCGTACCGGAACCCGGAAAGAGCTCTTGGCGAGCCTGGAGGGCAACCTGGATGCCCAGATGGGGCCGGGGAGTTTCAGCAAGATCGGTCCCTCCGGGAAGCTGATGGCATCCATCCTGTCCCTGACCAGCGTCCAGGGCATTCTGTCCGGAGCCCTGTTTCGCGATTTCGACAAGAAGGGAATGGACTACAAACGCATTACGACCCAGACCGCGTTTTCAAAGGGCATTATGGATGTCAAAAGCCTGGCGTTAAGAGGGGATGCCATGAATGTGGATGGACAGGGACAAATCGATATGGTCAACGACCGGTTGAACCTCGGGATGAATCTGGGCACCCTTGGCCTGATTGGCGGGATCCTGAAAGCCATCCCGTTGTTCGGCAAACCGGTCGACAACCTCACCGAGATTCACGTCGACATCAAAGGCCCTATTGAAAAACCCAATATCTAGATGCAGTTGCTCAAATAACCATGACCCCGATATTTTAATTGATCTCGCAAAAAATTCCGGTCATGTTTACCTTAAACGGCGAGGGACGGCATGAAAAAATCCGTAACTTTTTCTATTTATGTATGTGTGGTGGTGTTCTTATCGGCGTTGCCCGGGACGAGTAACGGGGCCGTCCAAATGGAACACCGTTCGGTTATAGGTGCTGCTCTGATCATTAAACCCACCCACACCCACATTCGGAAAGTAGAAAAAAATGTCGAATTCCGCTCCTACGCCATTGCCGCCGACTCCTCTTCGGTCGAGGAGGCCGGTGACTCTGAAGCGGTTGAGGACGCCGATGACAGTTCGGCCATTGAGGACGCCGATGACAGTTCGGCCATTGAGGACGCCGATGACAGTTCGGCCGTTGAGGACGACTGAGGCAACGGTGAAGCAGTTGAAAACGTGGATAACTGCGATCCGGTAAACGATTCACGGACGCAGAACCCTCAATCCGGCGATGTTCTTTCCGGCATTGCCTTCACGGGATGCCACTGTTTCTAAATTGGACGACACCCCCCCGTGGTGTCAAACCCCAGAGGCAGCGTGGCACTGGCAACACGCGCTTCGAACCGAATCTTTTTGTCTGCCATCGGCATGGCGCTGACTTCAGGTACCGAACATGGTTTCTAAGAACCCTAAACAACCAAATGTGCATCTCATATCGTCCCGGCTCAAGAGTCTGTGGTTCCCAATAGCCGTGATCATTGCCGTCATCGTTGCGGTTGCCATCGGTGGACCCCTGCTTGTATCCGACAATCGAACTTCCACCTCCAACGAAACACCGGGTGTCGCGCCGGGAGATGATGCAGTGCGCTCGACCCCGTCAAAATCCGTTCGGGCCCGGTTTCAGAAACTCGTCGGACGCTGGCGCAGGCCCGACGGCGGCTATATACTGGAAATCAACAGCGTCGACCCTGCAGGGAAACTGCAGGCATCCTATTATACTCCGCGTCCCATCAACGTGTCCCTGGCATACGCGGCTCAGGAAGAAGATTACGCACGCGTATACGTGGAACTCAGAGATGTGGGGTACCCCGGCGCCACCTACAGCTTGACCTATCACAAGGAGCAGGATGCCTTCGCCGGCCACTATCACCAGCCGGCCGCCGAGCAGACGTATCGGGTAATCTTTCTGCGGCAAAAAGAAAAAGGGGTCAAACCTTGATTATTGATTTACGATGGCGTCGGTCCTCCCTGATATAGGAAAAGTGGTTGGTTGTTTAATGTAATAACGACGGTGCAAGGGGGTATGTAAGTCAATAATCAAGGTTTGACCCCTCACGCATGCGCGTCGATAAAACGGAGCATCATACATGACCCCCACACAACAGGAATCGGATAAAAAACAGAAGCTGGAAACCGGTGTGCACCAGTCGACGGATCTGGCCCGTGATCGCAACCGTGAAGCGACCGACCGGACCCTCATGGCCTGGATCCGTACGTCCTTGTCGTTGATCGGCTTCGGTTTCGGGGCTTCAAAAGCGATTGAATACCTCGAGAAAGTTCACCCGGATCTGGGCATCGATCTAATTCGGACAGTCTCTCTCTTTGGAGGAGCCTTTATCGGTCTGGGCTCGCTCGGCCTGCTGGCGGCGTTGATTCAGCATCGCGTTATCCTAAGGCGTATCCAAAGCCCCGTTTACGTTTACCAGGCGCCTTGGCCGATAGCCGAAATAATGGCGGGACTGCTCCTGCTTGTCGGTCTGATCGCGTTAGTTGATTTCTTTCTTTAATAAACCGGTTCCATTCCGGACGGCCACGTTTTCGAAGGATTGCAGCCATGACAATGCACGCATAATTTGATACAGTCGCTAAGTCATTGTATTCTGTAACGAAACCATAAACTAAACCAGAATAGAGGTCATCATGTATGCGAAGCTCTTCGTATGTCTATTGTTGACACTTGGTCTCAGCGCAATGCCGGTCACGGCATCCGATATCTGCACCACGGCAAGCCGGGCGGTGACCATGTCGGCGGAGCAGATGGATGATTTTAATGAGAACCATATTCGGGGAAATAGTTTCTCCGGCAGCGGCACCATCAAAAGATTTACCCACAATGAGGTAGATCAAGACGAGGCGTATTCTATCACCATCGATTGTGGCAATAAAGTGTCGGTGACGCTGTATGCCAATGAAATGTTCGGAAAATCCAACACGATTGAAAACGGGGCGACTCTTTCTTTTTACGGAAAAGCGACCGAGCTCAGAAGGTATTATCCGGATGGTGTCAAGGTGTTTATGAAGGTTCTTAAGTAGGATGTGGTGGCCGGGAATGCATAACGTGTCTGAATTGTCTTAAAAAATTAATAATGAGATGTACATTCGCATTCTCATTTCAGGCAATTAAGGCATTTATAATTTTAGGCATTTGAAAAGACGTGTGAATCCAAGGAAGGGATAGCTGAATGACTACCCATGTTAAACGCACACTATACTTTCTCTTGTTACTTCTGGTAAGCGGAAACGCTTATGCGGATGTCCAATTTCAAGGAAGTATCAAAACAAACGATGGGTCAACGTTCAAAGGAGATATAATGGCTCCCACTCCACAGCGGGAGGGCGTTTTAAGGTTCGAGTACCAGGGGAACCCGGTGGATGTGAAAATTGAAAAGATATCCCGCATCACACTTAAGTCCGAGGGGCTCTTTCAAATCGAACTCATCTCAGGCGGGACATATCTCGTGACCGTAGAAAATGAAAATATTTACAATACTTTCAGCGGGCCTTTGATTCTTACCAATGAGTTGGGGAACGTCTATATCAGGCCTGAAAAGCTCGGGGAAATCATCATCAACCACCCGAAGTAACCGATCTTTTCCGTTGTACCGCAGCTTACCGATGAGACTCCTGGTTGTCGAAGATGAAAAAAAAGTTGCCAGCTTCATAAAAAAGGGGCTGGAAGAAGAGGGGTACGCCGTCGACCTCGCTTCCGACGGTGAAACCGGTTTGTCCATGGCCCTGGACCGGATCCATGACCTGGTGATACTCGATCTGAATCTTCCGAAGATGGACGGGCTGAGTATCCTTAAGCAGATGCGGGATCAGAAGACTTCCACCCCCGTTCTGTTGCTTACCGTTCGGGCCTCCATCGAAGATCGGGTATTAGGCCTGGATACCGGTGCGGACGATTATCTTCCCAAACCGTTTGCATTTCAGGAGCTGCTGGCCCGGGTAAGGGCCCTTCTTCGTCGGCAGGCGGATGCGCAGCCCCCTTATCTTCAGATCGCCGACCTGAGGCTCGACCCGGCACAGCGGGTCGTTTACCGCGGTGAGCAAAAGATCGATCTCACGCCGAAAGAGTTCGCATTGCTCGATTACTTTATGCGGAATCAGGACAGGGTGTTGACGCGGACCATGATCGCAGAGCACGTGTGGGATTACAATTTCGACACGGAAACAAACGTGATCGATGTCTACGTCAACTATCTCCGGAAGAAAATAGACACCGACCGTGACTCTAAACTGATACACACCGTTCGCGGGGTCGGGTATGTCATGAAAGTGGACTGATCCATGGGTTTTCGCTCCATCGGGACACGACTGACACTCTGGTACACGGCGGTGCTGACACTCACCTTTGTTCTTCTGGGAATTGCCACCTATGGCCTGCTGAGCTACGGCCTGTCCCGTGAGGTGGACAACGCACTGGATGGTGTGGCCCAGGCGCTCGCCAGTCAAGCCCGCGACCGATCCACCCCCTTCCTGCCGCCCGATGTCGATGCGGCATTCCGACGCTTTTTCGGCTTTTCCCCCATGGACCGGTATTTCGATATGCGCGATCCCCGGGGGCGTCCGGATCCGCAACAAAAACCGAACACTTCAGAGCCGTTGCCGCTCAGCCGCGAGGCGGCCCAGAGAGCGGCCCAGGGGCTTCCCACGTTCGAAACCTTCACCAACACGAGCAAAGACCCGGTGCGGGTTGTGACCATGCCGGTGGTCGACTCCGGCCGGGTGATCAACCTGGTTCGGGTCGGCATGTCGCTGGAAAGTGTTGTCCGTACAAAACGGCAGTTTTTGTACTCTCTGGCGGCCATGTTGCCCCTGGCGCTGATCCTGGCCGGTGGCGGGGGGATGCTGCTGGCACGGCGGGCACTCCGGCCGGTGGATCAAATGGCGACGACCGCACGCCGAATCAGCGGAGAGGATCTGTCCGGGCGGCTGGATGAGCCTGGAAGCGGCGATGAATTGGACAGACTGGCGGTCACCCTGAATGCCATGCTGGAGCGGCTCGATATCGCGTTTCAACAAATCCGGCAATTCAGTGCCGCTGCATCCCACGAATTGCAGACGCCCCTGACCATTCTGAAGGGTGAACTGGAAGTGGCCCTTCGTGCCGAACGCACTCCGGCAGAGTATAAAGATGTTTTAACAAGCGCCCTTGAAGAGATCGATCGGATTTCCGATCTGGTGGAAGGGCTTCTGTTGCTGTCGCGCAGCGATGCCGGCATGTTCCGGATGGCGCATCGCCGGATGGATCTTGCCCAGGTCGTTATGGAGGTGTACGAACGCGCCGCAATCCTGGCCCAAAAGCAAGGTGTTGTGCTGGATCTTGGAAGAATGGAAGCATGTACTGTCGAAGGGGATCCGGAGTGGCTTCACCGCCTGATGTTAAACATTGTCGACAATGCGATCAAATATACCCCGGAACATGGCAAGGTGACAGTCTCCCTCTTTCAGGATGACACATGGGCCGTGATTGACATTTTGGACACCGGGATAGGTCTGTCAACCGAAGAGCAGGAGCGGATTTTCAATCCGTTTTATCGAACCGGCAAGGCTGCCGCCGGAAAGGAAAAGGGCGCCGGTCTTGGGCTCAGCATTGCCTCTTCGATCGCACAGGCCCACGGTGGCCGTATCGACGTCGACAGCCGACCCGGAGAGGGAAGTACGTTTCATATCCGATTACCACTTGTCGCCGATCCAGTTGATCCGCTCAACGGTTGAGATTCAGAAATCCAACACGAATGGTTGCCGGCGGTTGCAAATGTGTTATTATTAGAGGCCATGGCGTTGTTTGTGAGCCCCTTACATCGCCGAATGATCATCACGGAAATCCGAACCGTGAGGAGGTCCCATGAGATGGATCGTCTGCATATGCGTGACCGCGATAATGATCCTGTTTGCGAGTGTCCCTCTTGCCGAGATGTACAGCTGGACGGACGAAAACGGCGTTAAAAATTACTCCAACGAGCCTCCACCCGAAGGGGTCGAGGCGTCAAGCTCCTGGAAGGAAGTTGTCTCTGCGCCGTCTGCCGTCGAAGATGGTAGCGGGCAGGAGGGTGCCGCCGATCAGCGTGAAACGAAGGTAACCAGGCTGGGAAATGGGGTTATAGTGCCGGTAACGTTTGGCTACAAGGGGCGCCAGATAAACATGAAGCTGCTTGTGGACACCGGCGCCGAGTACACCGCCGTCTACGAGCCGGCGACAGAGACGTATCAGCTCGATAAATTTATCCCGTTAAAAGCGCTGGTGGCCGGTGGCGGGGTGGTCGATGCGAAAGGCCTCAAAGTAGAGTATTTGCGCGTGGGACCGAAAACACAAAAGGATGCCAAGGTCGTCGTCATAAAACAGACCGGTGCCCCCACCGATTACAATGGACTCCTGGGCATGAGTTTTCTGGCGGACTACAAACACTATATTGACCTGGAGCGCAAAGTCATTGTTTGGATCGATGATTAATCAAGCCATCTAACACTTTTCAGACAATCTTGATACTACCTCTCTACTTTTCCGATCTATACTCCGACTCATTTCGTCGTCATGCCGGACTCGATCCCCGCTGATTACGGGATCTGCGACCGGCATCCAGTGTCGGTCTGGAGTCCCCTCCGATCCCGCCTTGGCGGGACTCAGGGTGGTGAGCCTGCCGAACCACGGCGTTCCCCGGAATGACTTTCATCGGCATGGTTCCTTCCAAGAGTTACCATCGTAACAACATGATCCTCCGCTCAACAGAAGAGCTTCCGATACAAGAGGGTCTTCCACTTCATTAACATATTTTAATGTTCGATTAATCCCCCATTAATCTCTCCTGATTATTCTTTTCCTGCAGCAGAACAACAAGCTCGCCCCCATGGGATGAAAGCCATCTCAATGAACAGGGCACGTCCATGTGTCAGGAAAAACAAAGGAGGATTTGAAATGAATGTTCAAACCAGGACAAACGTGAAATCAAGGCGCTACGGGGTCACGGAAATGAGCATGGTCGCCGTGCTATTTCTGATCATCGGGTTGATGGTCGCCTCCGGGCTCAATATGACCGGCACTTCAATGGCGGAAGAATACGCACCGGATGTCCAGGCACCGACGCTGACATCACCGGTCATGCCGGGATCCTTCGCCGAGCTTTCTGCAAAGCTGAGTCCGACGGTGGTCAATGTGAAGGTGACCAAAGTCGAAAAGGCGTGGTTCAACCATCCCCAGATGCCGGAAGGCCCCTTTGGCGAGTTCTTTGAACGGTATTTCAACAATAGGCGGCAGCAGCCGGAGAACCGCAGGTCCCTGGGAGCCGGGTCCGGTGTTATTATCGATGCGAACGGAACCATCCTGACCAACAATCATGTGGTGGAGGGTGCCAAGGATGTGACCGTGACGTTGGCCGACAAGAAAGAATACAAGGCCACGGTTGTCGGGCGCGATCCCAAAACCGACCTGGCGGTTCTGAAGATTGAATCGGACCAGCCCTTGCCGTCAGCGGCCATGGGCGATTCCGAAAACCTGAAGGTGGGCGACTGGGTGGTCGCCATCGGCAATCCTTTCGGTTTGAGCCATACGGTGACCTCCGGGATCGTCAGCGCCAAAGGGCGCGTCATCGGAGCGGGACCCTATGACGATTTTATCCAGACCGATGCCTCGATCAATCCCGGCAACAGCGGCGGACCTCTGTTCAACATGAACGGGGAAATTGTCGGTATCAACACGGCGATTATCCCTTACGGCCAGGGCATCGGATTTGCCATTCCGGTCAACACGGCAAAACCGCTCATCCCCCAGATGGTCAGCACGGGCAAGGTCACCCGCAGCTACCTTGGGGTGAACATCCAGACCATTACTCCGGATCTGGCCAAAGCGTTGAAGTTGGAGGAAGCCAGTGGCGCGCTGGTGGCGGACGTCACATCCGGAAGCCCTGCCGACAAGGCGGGAGTCCGGCGAGGAGATGTGATCATGACCTATGACAAAATAACGGTAACGGACAGCCATGACCTGCCGGCGATGGTTGCCGCAACCCCGGTCGGAGAAAAGGTCACTCTCACGGTGGTTCGCAACGGAAAAGAAAAAAGGCTGACAGTCAAGACCGGCCGGCTTCCCTCGGAAGAAAATGAACTGGAAGCATCGGCCGCTCCGGCAAAAGCGAAATGGGGGCTGCAGCTTCAGGAACTGACCCCGCAACTGGCCCAGCAACTGCGCCTCAAGGCAGACAAGGGGCTGGTGGTTGTGGGTGTTTCTCCGGATAGCCCGGCAGCCGACGCCGGCCTCCGTCAGGGCGATGTTATCCTGGAAGTGAACCGGAAACCGGTGGATTCCGTAGACGGAGCAAAAAAACAAATCCGCGCGTCCGACGATGAAGACAGTATGCTTCTGCTCGTTCAGCGGGGCGAGGGGAAATTCTTCGTACCCCTGGAGCAGGGATAAATAGAATATCTCGTGACATGTCCGCGTACAGTATATCGTGTGGGCCGCCGATGACTCGGTGGCCCACATGGTTATATTTCCCGAGTACAAACGAAATTTAGGAATAATCCCGGTCCACCCCCGTATTTTACCCTGTTACACGACTGCCTCGTCTGGCCCGCCAAAGACGGCATATAACGGGGTGATTCTTGGCAGGCATATCGGCTATTGATACGAATTCCGGCATGAGAGGTTCAGAGACCCATGGGTCGACGATCGATGGCAACAACGGTGGCTTACTCCCGATTCCTCAACTGGTTGAAGAATGATTTTCTCGGTATTGCCAGGGAAATGCGATGGAGCTACCTCCCGCCGTTGATGGTGTACCTGGCGGCGGGCATTTCCGGTTTTACCGGTATCGTCGAAAGCTTCTACGTAAAGGAACAGCTCGGGTTGTCGGCGGCATTTCTGGCAAGCCTCGGATTCTGGGCCGGTTTGCCATGGGCGCTCAAAATGCCCCTCGGGCATCTGGTGGATCTCTTTTGGTCGAAAAAGGCGCTGTTCGTCTATCTCGGCGCTGCCCTGATGACAGTCAGCCTGGCCATCATGATCGGTTTGACGGGGCACTCCAATCGCATGGCCGCGGTCTTGCCGATACCGATCTGGTACATCATATCCGTCATGCTGTCGCCCATCGGCTTCGTGCTCCAGGATGTCGTGGCCGATGCCATGACCGTGGAGGCGGTACCCGCCTTCGACGATACCGGAGCCCCGGTTCCCGAAAACGAGCTAAAAAGCATGCACGTGACCGTGCAGACCCTGGGACGGGTGGCGATCATCGGCGGTGTCGCGCTGGTCGCCGGCCTCGGCGGGTGGATGGCCACCGTCGTGTCCTACTCGGCCATGTACACGGTGGCGCTTGTTATTCCCGTCGTTTCAGTCACTGGAGTCATCTACGGCCAGTATATATTTCGGAAACGGCGGCGGTACCTTCTGAAGGAAGGGTTCCCGGAGGGCCGGGTTCAGCAGATGCTGGGGAAACAGGAAACCCGGTTAACGCCGAACTGGAAGATTCTGGGGGGCAGCGGCTTCTTCGTCGTCATGACGCTGCTGATCGGTATCTCGGGATTTTCACTGAGCGCGGAAGTCATTTTTATCGGTTCACTGGGAATTGTTACTTATCTCATGGCCCAGCTGCTGAAAGATCTGGACCCGGATAAAAAGCGCGACATCGTGGGCATCGCCGTCATCATTTTTGTGTTCCGGGCCATGCCGACGATGGGGGCCGGTGCCGGCTGGTGGCAGATCGACGTGCTTGGTTTCGACGAGGCCTTTTTCGGAACCCTGCGCCAGCTTTCATCGATTTTGGCCATCATCGGTATGTTCGCCCTGAGAGGCTGGATGGCCCGACGGCCCATACCCTATCTCGTGGTTTTTCTTTCTGTCTATGGAACTGTCATGTCTTTGCCGTTTTTCGGCATGTATCACGGTCTCCACGAGTGGACCACGGCCCATTTCGGGTTCGGTGCCCGCACGATTGCGATTGTCGACACTATGGCAGACTCCCCCCTGGGGCAGGTGGCGATGATCCCGATGCTGGCCTGGATCGCCAGGGAGGCCCCTTCTGATCAGAAGGCCACCTATTTTGCCGTCTTGGCCGCCTTTACCAATCTCGCCTTGTCGGCCAGCAGCCTTGGGACCAAGTATCTGAACCGGATTTTTATTATTGAACGCGGCCAGTACGATGATCTCGGCATGCTGATGATCACCGTGATACTGCTGGGCCTGGTGGTGCCGATCCTGACGGTCGTTATCCTGGATTTCGGGAGACGATCTTCTGGCAAAAGGCGACCGGTGGGTGAGGGAGTCGAAGGGGCATGCTCGTGGTGATGTGGAATGGCGCACCCTGTGTGCTGATCTTTTTTGCTTGATGATACCCCGTTGTTCGACGCACGGATTCCGCTTTGATCTCGTGCACTTGTTGCAGGGGGTTTTATGGCTCAGACGGCGGCCGGAAGCGGCCGGTTCTCATCCCGGGATCGCCACAGCGCGGCGATCGCACCGGTGGTGAACTTGGCCACGATTTCACCGAAAATGATAGCCACCAGCATCCCCGGCTGGAAGACGCCCAGAAACGCGATCACATTGAACAGAATGCTGTCCAGGGGGATGCTCACCAGGTTTGAACCGATCACCCGCTGCATCCAGGAGCGTCGGAGAAGTTTGTGATACACTTCCGTGTCGGCGGTTTCGCTCAACACAATAGCAATAAAAGAAGCGGTGATGATCCGCCATTCGACCCCCAGAAACAGGGATTCGAGCACCATGCCCACCGCGGCGATAAAAATCATCAGATAAACGGCTCTGCGGCCGTGGCGATGCACCCGGTCCCTCTGGGTGAACGTGATGCCGAAAACCAGCGTCCCGACGGACACCATCATGAAAACCGGCAGCGGAATAAACCATGTGGCCGTGTAGTTGGCCACCAGCACTGCCGCGATGTAAATTATCATGGAACGGATCATGTGCCTGGTAAACTCCTGACGGGGGACTTCGCTCGTTAGAATCTGAAAGATGACACCACCCAGGTGGTAATGCAAGACCCGGCCCCATGGAAAAGCCGGAGCGAGCAGTTATTATAAATCGCCGCTAATAAAGCAGCTGCTTGAGATGTTTTTGGGCCTCCGGAGACGCGTAAGAAATCCGCAGCATATGCTCGAAGCCGTCTCCAGCGTTGGTCGCTTCCACCACACGTCCATAAATTTTTTCATTTACACATTCCCGATCGTCGCAAAAATCGATCCGGATCTCAGTCGGCGGCCGAATCTCTTGATTCAGCGCCACATGCGCGCAGTTGGCTGAGAAATGGGTGAGGCGTCCCTGGTTCACAAACTCAGCTTCTTTTTTGTCCTTCATCCGGATCACGCGAACGTCTAAAGGCGTCGACAGGGGGAGGGGCACTTCATGGAGCGCGGGCACCATCAACCGTTCCGGGAAGGTGACACCGGCGACGTCATACAGCACCACTTCCTCGTCCACGCCCTTTAGGCGAAGCTTCCGTTCCTGCTTTATGATGACGGTGTCCTTGACCTTATCATAGGTGGCCTCGGAGATCAGAATCTGGCCGCCAATGGTAGACGACTCGACCCGGGCGGTGAGATTGATGGCGTGCCCCACAACGCCGTATTTTGCCCGCCTCTCGCTCCCGATGTTGCCGACGATGACGTCTCCGGTGTTGATCCCGATGCCCATGGCCACTTCGGAAAGTCCACTCTCGACATTGTCCTTGTTGATGGTCACCATGGCCATCTGCATTTCCACGGCACAGGCCACCGCCCGGGAAGGGCTGTCTCCGTGGTCGACCGGTGCGCCGAAAAAGGCCAGAATCGCGTCCCCGACGAATTCGCTGACCGTCCCCCCGTATTTTTCGACGATGTCCGCCATATCCCCAAGGTATCGGTTCAGCAGATCCACGACCTGCTCCGGACCAAGGTGCTCGGAAAGGGGGGTGAACCCGCGAATATCTGAGAACATGATTGTGACTTCCCGTTTCTCTCCGCCGAGCCGAAGTCCGTCCGGGTTATCGATGAGTTCCTCGACCACCTCTTTGGTGACATATCGGCCGAAGGTGTCTCGGATAAAATCCCGCTGGCGTAGGCCTTCCATCATGACGTTGAACGATTCCGTTAATTGGCCCAATTCGTCTTTGCTGGGTACGTCAATGGCATCCTGGTATTCATCTTCCTTGACCACTTTTCTAGCGGCTTCAGTAAGCGCATACACCGGCCGGGTAATCTTTCGGGTCATTACAAGCAGCACTATGAGGAGTATAAAAATCAACGCTGTGGCTATAATAGACATTTCCCGAATGAGGTTGTTGAGAGGCCGTAGCACCTCTTCCGCAGGAAGCATTAGCGCAATAAAACCTCTGGTGTTCTCAATGCGATGGAATCCCATGTACCACCGTTGATCTGCCCGTTCCCCAATAAACTGATAGGAGTTCAGCGTTGGATCCCGGATCAACTCTGCAAATCTTACGTCCATCGCTTCCCTGGAGTGGTCCAGATAGGTGCCCACTCGAGACATTTCCGGATGAACCAGTATCCGTGCATCGTCGCTGAGAATAAATCGGACCCCGTTTTTAGGCAATCCGGTATACTGGCTCAACGTGTCAACGATCCGGGCGATATCGACATCGATTCCGCCGACCCCGATAAGCTGCCCATCTTTGTCCAATATTCTCCTGAAAAAGGTAATGGTCGGGTCTTTTGTCGAGGCATCCAGGTAGGGATATGTGGCACCGTAGAATTCTTCGGGAGGCAGCGTCAAGGCCTCCCTGTACCATGGGCGCTCTCGTGGATCGTAGCCCTTCGGGAGAAGTGTTTTCTTGGAGCGTACCATTCTACCGTCCGGAAATCCCATGAATACGGAGGTCACATGGTTTCCCAATGCATCACTGATTTTAATGAATATTTTCTTTCTCTGGGAATCTGTTAATCCACCAATCTCTTCGGCAATAGCGATGGAGCCGAGCACTGCATGCACCTGGATGATCATGTTCTTAAATCTTGCCGCATCGGCTTTCAATGCATCCAATCCTGACCGTTTCATCTGATCAATAAGGTAACGGCGGGCAGAGAAATAGCTCACACTGGTGATGGCGATCAATGCCGCCAGAACCGGAAGAAGAATAAACACCAGGAATTTACCCCGCAGGGTGGTTAACATGAGCTGTCTCCAAATGGGGTCAGGTCTTGCATTATCACATTTTGGATTTAACGATTCTCCCGACGGTGGTGTAATGCAGACCGAGATGCCTGGCAATGTCGTTCAGCTGATAGCCGCAGTCCATATGGGCTTTGCAGATAATTCGGTTTCTATCTAATTTGACCATCTTTTTATTTTTCGGAAATAATTCGTCCAAAGTCGGCCTATGCATCAGACGTTGCTTTTTGGGAATCTCTGTGATTTCTGATTTGTCTTTCTGTCCGGTCTTTATCTTTTCAAAGAATTCTATGCTGCCCAATATGCATTGCGCTTTCAGATTTTCCCAAGGCGAAGCCTTATCCATACCGGCCAAAACAAATTTTCGATATTTTTGTTGCGCCTGTTTCCGTGTTTTTCCAAACTGGCTCAGTATCCAATCCACGGTTAAGAAAGAGGGTGGGTTGGAGAAGCCGGCAGTCGATTTATAACTACTCCAGCGGTACACGGACGCACTTTTGACATTCCCTGCCCTGACAGGATTTAACACGACGTACCGGCAAAGTTCCAATAAATAACTGTCCCTGTCCACAAGGATTGATTTGAACCTGCCCTGGAAGATGTGACCGACACGCTCGTGACGGTAATTAAAACGCTGCGTATAGACGCCGTTGAGATATCGCATTCCTATGGACAGCGTGGGATCGACGGTTTCTGCAAGAAGATGATAATGGTTGTCCATCAGACAATAGGCATGACAAATCCAGTTGTACCTTTTAATGACCTCTTCCAAAATACTTAGGAAAACAGTTCTATCGTAATTGTCATCGAAAATAGGATTGCGGGCATTGCCCCGAGAGGTGATATGATAAACAGCCCCAGGGTATTCGATTCGAAGTGGACGTGCCATTAAACTTTCTTACTGATGTAAATGCTTAAATGCAAGACCTGACCCCATTATGATCAGGCTCAGACACAGGGAATTTCACATCGGTAAAACAATGGATGTTTCGGTTGAGCGCGTTTGGGACATCATAACGGACACCTGGACATGGTCCCGATGGGGGCCCTCTATCTCCGATGTGGAATGTGAAGATCGATATGTCCGGTTGGGAACCATGGGAAGGATCCGGACAACACTGGGATTCCAGGTGCCGTTTGTGATTACGGATTACCATCCGCTCAGATTCTGGGCCTGGGATGTTGCCGGTATCCGGGCGACGGGGCATGGTGTGGAACCGCTCGGTCCCGGCCGATGCAGGTTGATCTTTACCGTGCCGATCTGGGCAGCCCCGTATATCATCGTTTGCCTGCTGGGGCTGATTTCGATCCAGCGGCTATTAAAAAGTTAGGGGCAGGAGTTTCGAAAGATGAATCTAATTGGCCAGCTCTTCGGTCGGATTGCTGCTGCAGTCTACCGACAGGCGAAAGTCCTCTTGGACGGACAGTCGACACCCATCGGGTAGCTTGATTTCGTCTGCTGCCTGCATCACGCTAGCGGCCACCGCATCTTCCGACGCACCGGCAACTTCCCGGTTGTGCTGGCGGGCGATGAGCATGTAGATGGACGGAATGACGAACAGGGTGAAGACGGTGCCGACGGCCATGCCCCCGACCAGGACCAGACCGATGGAGTTGCGTGCGGCCGCACCGGCCCCGCTGACTAAAACCAGGGGAAAGTATCCGGCAATGGTGGCGCTGCTGGTCATCAGGACCGGGCGCAGGCGGGTGAGGGCGGCTTCGCGGATAGCCGCCTCCTTGCTGCGTCCTTTTAACTGCAGCTTGTTGGCGAACTCGACGATCAGGATGCCATTTTTGGATACGACGCCGACCAGGGTCACCAGACCAACCTGGGAGTAGATATTCATGGTGGTGGTCCAGCTGTCGGTCCAGAAGGCCACATTTGGATCGGGAATGCGCAGGAAGGTGAAAATCAAGGCCCCGAACATGGCCAGAGGTACGGAACCGGCCAGGATCACAAAGGGATCGCGAAAGCTGTTGTACTGGGCGGCCAGGGTCAGAAAAATCAAAATCAGGGCCAGGGTGAAGGCCGGTAGAAATTTGTTGCCCTCTGATCGCAGCTGGCGGGATTCTCCGGTGTAGTCGATCACATAGCCGGTGGGCAGGATTTTGGCGGCCTCATCTTCTAGGAACCTCAAGGCCTCATCCAGGGGCCGCACCGCCACACCGCTGAGCATCACCGCGTTGAACTGCTGGAACCGGTTGATGGACCGGGGCACCGTTCGGTTCTCAACGGTAGCTATGGTGCTCAGGGGAACCAGGTTGCCGTCCGGGCCGCTAACATAAATATCTTGGAGCTGCTCCGCGGTGAGACGGTTCACCCGCTGGATCTGGGGGATAACCTTGTAGCTGCGGCCGGCAATATTGAATCGGTTGACGTAGTTGCCGCCAACCATGGAGGCCAGATCGGCTCCCACCTGCTGGAGATTGAGGCCGAGATCCGCCACCCGATCACGGTCGATCCGGATTTCCGCTTCCGGCTGATCGATTTTAACATCGATGATCGGCGGGAAGGCAAACATGCCGCTTTGAATGGCCTTAATTTGGATCTGTTGAGCGAACTCCAGGATCTTGTCCGGCTCGTCGGTGGATGCCAGAATGAACTCTACCGGAAACTGTCCGCCACCTGGTAGCGCCGGGGGTGTGACGGCAAACATCTGTATCCCCGGTATTTGCATCAGCCCATATTGCACCTGAGGAAGAATATCAAAAATCGTTCGCTCGCGTTCGCTCCAGGGGGTCACCACCATCCCGCCAAATCCGGAAGACGGAGAGGTGATCTGGAAGGTGAACTCGGTTTCAGGCACACTCATGAACACCCGATTGGCTGCCGCTGCATCCCGGCTGGTTTGATTCAGAGTGGCGTTGGCGGCGGCATCAACAATGCCGAAGATCACGCCCTGGTCTTCGGTAGGGGCAAGCTCCTTTGCCGACATCATATACATGGGGATGGTTATCGCCCCAAGAATCAGCCAGACAACATACACCGCCGGTCTCGATCGAAGGGTGACATCCAGAAGACGACCATAGAAGTTGCTCAACCGGTGGAAATAGCGCGACACGCGTCCGGCAAAACCGCGTTCGCCCATGCCGGGTTTGAGCAGCTTGGAAGACATCATAGGCGACAGCGTCAGGGCCACCACGGTGGAGATAATGACGGCCCCGGTAAGGGCAAAGGCAAACTCACGGAAGAGCGAGCCCGTCAAGCCGCCCTGCAGGCCAATGGGGGTATACACCGCCACCAGCACAATCGTGGTGGCGATAATCGGACCGATCAGTTCCCTGGCACCGATCAGCGCGGCCTCCCGGGCAGATTTTCCCATTCCCAGGTGGCGCTCGATATTTTCCACCATGACGATGGCATCATCCACCACCAGGCCGACGGCCAGCACGATGGCCAGCAAGGTCAACAGGTTGATGCTGAACCCAAAGACCTGCATGAGAAACATCCCTCCAATGAGGGACAGGGGAATGGCCACCACGGGGACCAGCGCCGACCGGAAAGATCCCATGAAGAGAAAAATCACCGCTATGACAATCAACAGCGTGATCACCAGAGTCTGGGTGACCTCTTTGATGGCGTTATCGATATACTTCGTCGCGTCATAAGCCAACCGTCCCGTCAACCCCCCGGGCAGCTCTTCGGTAATGGCTTCCATTTCCTTGCGAACGGCTTTGATGACGTCCAGGGAATTGGCGTTGGGTAGTGGCCAGATGCCCATGAACACCGCGGTCTGACCGGAGAACCGGACCTCCGTATCATAATCCTCGGCCCCCAGAACCACGTCGGCAATGTCTTCCAACCGCACGATGGCACCGCCATCCTGGCGAATCACCAGACGTTCAAACTCCTGTACCGATTTCAAGTCCGTATTGGCCGTTAAATTGACCTGTACGAGCGATCCCTTGGTTTGCCCCACGGCTGCCAAAAAGTTGTTGGCGGCCAGGGCCTGACGTACCTGCACCGGGCTGATATTGTACGCCGCCATGCGATCGGGTTTGAGCCAGATGCGCATGGCAAAGGTGCGTCCGCCGAGAATATCTGCCCGCTGTACCCCGGGGATGGCGGACAGTCTGGGTTGAACAATGCGCACCAGGTACTCCGTGATCTGATTTTGCCGGAGGATGTCCGAAGTGAAACTCAGGTAGGCCGAGGCGAACCGGCTGTCCGCGGATTCCACATTGATCGTTGGTACCTCGGCTTCGGGGGGCAGGTCTCCGCGCACCTGGTCCACCTTGGCGCCGATCTCGGCAAGCGCTTTGATAGCATCCGTGTTGAGCTTCAGGCGGGCGGTAATGGTAGATACGCCTTGCCGGCTCTCAGACTGGAGATAGTCGATGCCGTCGGCACCGGCAATGGACCTCTCGAGGGGCGTTGTAATGAATCCGCGCACCAGCTCGGCGCTCGCTCCGGTGTAAATCGTGGTGACCGTCACCGAAGCGTTTTCGCTGCGGGGGTACTGTCGCACGTTCAGCGTGAAAATAGCCTGGACCCCCGCGATAATGATGACCAGACTGACGACAACCGAAAGCACCGGACGACGTATGAATATACCGGTTATATTCATTCCCGCGGGTCCATTTCTTTAGAGAATTTCATTGTTACCCACATGTTAAAAGAAACAAGAAACGGGCCAGTACGGTGCCTGGCCCTACGCCACAAACCGTCATAGCTATATGTAGGGCGGGGCACCGTACCCGCCCAAAAGCCGGCATGGACCGGCCTCGTTCAATCGGAGACCTGACCTCATTGTTACATTCACCATAACGTCATTCCTTGTCCCATAAGGATTCATCGGCTTGTGTACATCATGCATCCGCCGGCCGGGGCGCTTTCTCAAACTCCGGCGCCAACTGGTTGTCGATCACCACCGGCTGCCCGTTTCGGAGCTTGAAGACGCCGGTAGTGACGACTTGCTGTCCTTCTTCGAGGCCGTCACGCACGACCACGAAGTCGCCACGCTTCTCCCCCAGCCTCACAAATTGTTGTCGCAGCACGAGCTGCTCTGGCTCATTTCCGTCTCCCGCCGGTTCCACCAGGAACACCGAGTCACTATACGGCGCGTAACGGACGGACGTGGCGGGAATCGTCAAAAGGCTGTCTTGCGACGGCAGCACCACTTCCGCGGTGGCGTACATGCCGGGCCGCAGCCGCTCCTCAGGATTCGATATGGTGGCCTGAATCTCTATGTTTCGAGTGCGGCTGTTTATCTCGGGATTTATGGCCGTGATCTTTCCATCGATGGGCCGATCATGCAGGGCCTCGGTTCTGACCCGAACCGATAATCCAGGAGAGAGCCTGGCAAACTCTCTCTGGGGCAGCTGGAAGTTGACAAATATAGGATCGAGGGATTGGAGGGAAACGATGTGTTGTCCGCTGTCCAGGTATTCTCCGAGGTTCACCTGCCGAATCCCAAGTCTGCCCGAGAAGGGAGCTTTTATGGTCTTTTTGTCGATGGCGGCCCGAATCAAATCGACCCGGGCGGCTGCCTGTTCGTATCTTGCCTGATTGTCATCCAGATTCGCTGTGGGGACCACCTTTTGCTTAACGAGATCCTGGGATCGTTTTAAATTCTTCCGGGCCAGGGCGGCCTCACTTTCCGCATACTGAAGCTCGGCAGTTTCTGCGGAGATGTCTTGCTGTACCAGCAGTTGGCCGGCTGTTATATGGGTTCCCGGTTTGAACGCGATCTTTATAACCTTCCCAGGCAGTTCGGCAGACACCATAACCCCTTGTACCGCCTCAAGTGAGCCCACAGCACGGAGAGAGGTTTCCCAGGGGGATGACGTCACCGGCGCCACCGTGACCGTTTGCGGCGGCGGCGCGAAGTTCTCGCTGTAGGCCACCATGCTTTTTATTTGCAGGCCTTTAATTGTTCCAAGAGTACCTAATACGATCAGCAGTCCGATAACGGCTATAAATACACGCAGTGAGAGCCTCATGGTTCTATTTCTCCCAAGCTTTCATTTGTCTCGCATAGTTGTTAGTAATAATGGGTATCCGATGATTGGATTGCACCGGCAGCCACCCTGGCAATGATACTCGCAGGAGTGCTGTCACGCCGCAGGATCTGCGAAGGTTGTAGGCCTTTCTGAGGCTATGGCAAGATAAGTATTGGTAAGCATATCTCCCGACATACAGTAGCCAATTTCATCGATTGACGCTTAGTGACCTAAAAAACGGTCGGTTGACACTCAATATGCAGTCTGACGTTTAGCAACGCATTAAGATGGTGCTAAACTTAATAACCAAGGCATAAATGTCAATTTGCGGCGACTTCCGAAGTTTATCTGTTGTCTGACCGGTTGTGACCGATTTGACTTCCAAAAGATTTCCATTATGTTTCGAATGGTGTTTGAAGAGATCCCAAGGGGAGGAAGGCCCATGAAATATGCGTTGTCGGGTATTGTCTGTCTCATCTTTTTCCTTGGCGGCCAGGCCGTTGCCGCTGATCTGCCACCTTTGACAGTTGTCGATCGGGTGGACCTGGAACGATACCTGGGCAAGTGGTACGAAATCGCCAGCTACCCCGCCTGGTTCCAAAAAGGCTGCACGGGATCGACAGCCGAATACAGCATGCTGCCGAAGGGTAAAATCCGCGTCGTCAACCGTTGCTACAAAGATAGCCTTGAGGGGCCTATCAAGGAGTCCAGAGGAAAGGGCGTCGTCGTGGACAAAGAGACCAATGCCAAGCTGAAGGTGGGCTTCTTTTTGTGGTTCAAGGGCAATTACTGGATCATCGATCTCGATCCGGATTATCAGTGGGCGGTTGTCGGGGAACCGAAACGAAAGTACCTGTGGATCCTGAGCAGAACGCCGACCATGGATGGGGCGACTTATTCCGCCATCCTGTCTCGTCTCAAGGAGAAAGCATACGATCCGGCCCGCCTTCGGAAGACTATCCAGCCTAATGAATAGCCGGGCTTGGCGATTTATTACTTGCTGTTAGTAGAAGAATGGAGATATTTGTTGAATCTAGGGTCATATTGAAAAGCAACGCATGAACGGGCAGGATACACCAATCTGGACGGTCGAGGTTTTATCTCACTCGTCATGAGGCAAAATCCGATGAAAAAAGCGGTCCAAATGACGTGGGTCATGTTGGCCATTGCCTTTCTTGTTTTCGTTCTCCAGGGTATGGTGTTTGCCCGCACATTTCTGAGAGACACACGCTCGGTCCGCTGTTCGGGACGCGTCGTTCGGGTAAACGATCTTGCGCGCGATGTCCTGGAACGCTGCGGAGAACCGTTTCGCCGGTTTAATAGAGACGCCGACGAGATATGGGTCTACAACTTCGGCCAGGGACGACGGGTCTATTTTTTCACCTTTTTCAGGGATAACCTCCGTCGCATCCAGAGCCAGCGGTGCGATATAGAAGATCCGGACTGTGTGTATCTGGGACCATAGGGCCGTTGGAGTCAGGACTGCTTAGCTTCAACATCATTCCGACGCCCACAGGATCCATTCCAAATTGCTGCATCGCCTTTTTGCTCGTTTTTCCATGTTTCTTGTACTTAGACTTGGCCTTCGGTAAAAAACTGAATACCCCATTAATGACCCTATTGTTTTTCTAGCTCATTATTCTTACTGTTTAATGTATCGTTCTAATCCGGACGATCCCATCTTCCTCCAAAATAAAATCAGAGAAAGGTCGACGACATGAAGACTGCTCTTATAGCTATTAAATCAAACGATGAGATTAAGGTCCTGAGCGACGTAGGGCTGTTCATTTTGATATTTGCCTTATTTATTTTATTGGGGATCAGACCTTCGTTTGCTTCGCCCTATGATATCAAAGTCACGCAAGATGATTTCAAGGATGAACGGGTGTATTCACCTTATGCGGGCCGAGATTATCCGGACAGCGTACTGTTCGGTGACACCCACTTTCATACCAATCTGTCGTTCGATGCAGGATTGGTCGGAACAAGACTGACCATGGACGAAGGGTATCGGTTTGCCCGTGGTGAGAAAGTTATTTCCAATACTGGGCAACCGGTGCAGTTGATCCGGCCCCTGGACTTTCTTGTTATCACCGACCATGCCGAATTCATCGGCCTGGCCCCCATGATCCATCGCTCCGATCCGGATCTCCTGGCTGACCCCTGGGGCCGCTGGGTGCATGAGCGATTCAACGCCGGGCCCGAAGGGCGCATGGAGGCCTTCACCGACATCATCAAATGGGGAACCGTAAAGATGCAGAACCCAATGGGCTCTAACAACGCCGCGAAAAGCATCTGGCGCGACTTCGTCGAAAAAGCCGACACCTATAACGAGCCGGGTCGTTTCACCGCCATGACGGGTTTTGAGTGGACGTCCACTCCCAAAGGAGACAATCTTCACCGTGTTGTTATTTTTGCCGACGGTTTTGAAAAAACCAGCCAGACCCTTCCCTATTCGCTGTTTGATAGCCAGGATCCTCAGGATCTCTGGGCATACCTTGCCAGCTATGAGGAACAGACCGGCGGTCGTGCAGTTGCCATCCCCCACAACGGAAACCTCAGCAACGGCCTGATGTTCAATCCCAAAAACTTCCGCGGCCAAACGATCAACCGGGATTATGCCGAACGCCGGATACGTTGGGAGCCACTTTACGAGATGACACAGATCAAGGGCGACGAAGAGGCCCACCCGTTGGTATCCACGGAAGACGAATTTGCCGATTTTGAAAACTGGGACGTCTCCAACATCGCCGGATCTGCCCCCAAAGAAGACTGGATGCTCCGATACGAGTATGCACGCTCAGCGCTGCTGGTAGGCCTCGAACTCGGCAAGAAGACCGGCGTGAATCCGTTCAAATTTGGTATGATCGGCGCCTCGGACACTCACACCGCTCTTTCAACGACCCGCGAGGAGAACTATTTCGGAAAATATCAGAAGACCGAGCCTTCTCCCTACCGTCACAACAACGAGGTCATTCCGGCTGACGATCCGGCCCTGCGCATTATGACTTCTCAGGAACAGGCTGCCGGCCTCATGGCGGTGTGGGCCCGTGAAAACACGCGCAGCGAAATATTTGATGCCATGAGCCGAAAAGAAGTGTATGCCACCACGGGAACCCGCATCCGTGTGCGCGTGTTCGCAGGCTGGGACTTCAATTCAGAAGAGGTGGTTCGGCCCGACTTCATCGCAGAGGGATACCGGCGAGGTGTTCCCATGGGCGGTGACCTGATGGGAGGCCAAAAGGGGCAGGCTCCGACCTTTATGGTTCGGGCGCTGCGCGATCCGGACGGCGCCAACCTGGACCGTATCCAGATCATCAAGGGATGGCTTGACCGCAAGGGAAAAACCCACGAGCGGATCTATGACATTGCCGTATCCGATGACCGGAAGATCGGCAAGGACGGTCGTGCCAGACAGGCCGTGGGCAGCACCGTGGACATTGCCACCGCGACTTACACCAATACCATCGGAGATGCTCTGCTGATGGCGCACTGGAAGGACCCGGATTTCGATCCAAAGGAACACGCCTTTTACTACGTTCGGGTTCTTGAGATTCCGACCCCGCGCTGGACAACCTATGACGCTGCCTTCTTCGGACTCGATCGTCCGAAAAATGTTCCGGCAACGGTTCAGGATCGTGCCTATACATCACCGATTTGGTACTCGCCGAATTAAATGAAAAACGAAAAACGGAAAGCGAAAAGTGAAGAATGGGGGAAAATCCTCTTAAAGATAAGAGCTATAAATTTGCGATTGATATTGTGAAACTATCTCAATTCCTACAGAAGGAAAAAAGAATTCGTTTTGAGTAAACAAGTACTCCGCAGTGGCACCGCTATTGGTGCTCTTATCCGTGAGGCAGAGTTCGGACAGAGTAAGGCAGATTTTATAAACAAAATGAGTATTTCATTGAAAGAGGCTAACGAAACGGAATATTGGCTGTCTTTGTTGAAGGACACTGAGTTTATAAGTAAAAATCAGTTTCTGAATTTACAATCTGATTGTAAGGAATTAATTGCAATGCTGGTATCAACAGTCAAAACTTCAAAATCATAGGTTTATATTTTTCACTTTTCATTATTAATTTTTCGTTCAATTCATAAGGCGAATATCCTTCCACTTCAAACAGCCGTTAACTGAGCGCACAACCACAGGGGGGAAAGGAGTTGACTATGAAGACCATGGTGATCATTCCCATATGTGCTGTTCTTCTGTGTTTGTTCAGTCCGGTTGCCGTTGCACTGGATTTTTTTGTGTTCCCCGCCCAGGGGCAAAGCGAGGAACAGATGCAACGGGATAAGGTGGAATGTCAGATCTGGGCCCAGCAGCAGACGGGATTTAATCCCCTGGCGACTCCCCAGGCCACAGCACCGCCGCCCGCGAGGGGCGCACGACAGGGCGGTTTGCTGCGTGGCGGCGCCCGTGGGGCGGCTGTTGGCGCAGTCGCGGGGGGCATTGGTGGTGATGTCGGCAGAGGCGCTGCCATCGGGGCAGGCACCGGGGCCCTGATGGGCGGAATGCGACGTTCGGACCAGGTGAGACAAGAGCAACAGGCCCAGCAGCAATGGGCCCAGCAGCAGGCCGTCCAGCATGCCCAAAACCGGGAACAGTTCAATCGAGCGTTTAAAGCTTGTCTGCAGGGCAAAGGGTATTCGGTCAATTGAGGTGACATTCCGCGTTGTCATTTCCGACACAGGGGGAGCCAAATGAAAAAGAAACTATTGATGATATTGGCAATATTATGTATTTGGATTACACCGGTCTTGTCTGCTGCCGGCGACTTTGATGGCTCGAAACCATTTCTCTGCACGGTAACCGAAGCCACAGAATGCATCATCGGTCAAGGTTGCAAGTCGGTCACTGCCGAAGAGATTAACCTGCCGCGATATCTGTGGATCAACGTTGGAAAGAAGACGATTCAGGACAGGAAGACACGTGACGCTCCCAGAAAAAGCAGGATCGAGCTTGTCAAGGAAGTGGACAGCAAGCTGATAATTCAGGGCGCGGAGCAAGGATATGAGGATGTTCGAGACGGTTTTGGCTGGACCATCGCCGTTATGCAGGACACCGGCCAGATGGTACTGACCGCCTCCGGGGACTTTGTTGGGGATATCGCCTTTGGCATCTGCACCCGTTATTGAAAAGGAGAACTCCATGACCGAAAAGATATCTTTAAATTCGGCTTCTGAAATTATGCGCGAAGCGATGCGAGAGACGGTCAGACGCCATTCCTTCTGGTATCTGATCCAGGGCGGATTGATGGTGCTGACCGGTTTTTTGGCGTTGGTGTATCCGCTGTTCTCTTCTTTAACGGTCGTGGTTTTTCTCGGTTGGCTGCTCATTATCAACGGCGTGATTCAAGGGATCGGTCTGATCGGCGGACGGCATGTGCCCCATTTCTGGCTTCAGCTTGTGTCGGTGGTGCTCTCTGTGATCATCGGTTTCACCTTCTTGCGTAATCCCGAGCAAGGGCTTTTTGCCCTGGTCATGCTTCTGATTGTCTTTTTTATGCTGGAAGGCCTTTCGAAAATCATATTCGCCCTGACGATTCGGCCATTTCCCAACTGGTTCTGGGTCTTTGCCAGCGGCCTGGCCGGCATTGTTGTGGCGATTTACCTCAGGAGCAACCTTCAGGACACGTCGGTCTGGCTTCTTGGTTTTCTTCTCGGCATTTTTCTGATCAGCGAAGGGGCTTCTCTCGGGTATCTCGCATGGCAGGTTCGCAAGGCGAACAGGACCCCGACAACCTGAGATAGGTTCTTCGTGCTGCCCTATCACAAAAGGAGTACCCCATGACGCGCTTTAAACGACGCACGTTGATCGGTGTCGCGCTGGTTCTGGTGATTCTCGCCGGTATGGTACTCTTTTTCTATCGTCCCACCCGGCTGGCCCTGGAACGCGCCGAAGCGTTTCAATTCCGTCGAATGGTGGTGACAAAGCAGGCCGATAAAGGTACTTACCGGTTTTTCTATGTCACCAACCGCAACATGGAAAATCAAGACGGTCCCCTTGGTGAGCGTTTCGGAAATGAACGGGAAGAAACGCTCAAGTTTGGCTTTTTCGATACCAGGATCGAACCGACACTGGGCCTCGGCATGATCGTTAACCCCACCGATTGGTTTCAGAACGAGGAAATTCGGCTCAGGCAGGTCCGCTCCCTGATCGAACGGGAGTTCATCGAGCAGTTGAAAGGGCAGGTTCGCGCCTCGCCGTTCCGATCGATTCTGATCAATATCCACGGTTTTCGCGAGCGCTTCCCATCGGCACTTCGAAAAACTGCATTTCTGAGTCATGTCCTGGACATTGACACGCCGGTGCTGGCGTTTGACTGGCCGGGCAACCAGGGCTCGACACCGCGAATGTACCGCCGCGCGCAGCGGATTGCCGGGGAATCCGGCACGGAGCTCGCCGAGACCATAGAATTGATTATCCGGAAGGTTCAACCGGAGCGGGTATGGCTCGTTGCGAACAGCATGGGTGCTCAGACCGTCGTGTACGCGTTCCATGCCCTTTACCGGGATGCAGACCTGTCCGATACGGAAACTGAAATCGAAGACGTGGTACTCACTGCCCCGGATGTCTCCAAAGAGGCGTTCAATGAGCAATTTAAGCAGGAAATAGCGGCACTGACGCGGCACCTGACGGTGTATGTGTCCTCCAATGACCGGGCGTTGCTGATGAGCCGAGTCATCAACCGGGAAAGACGTGTGGGTGAAAGCACGTTAAGTACACAAAATCCGGACCAGTTCGATGAGGCCACCGTTTTTGCCGATCTCATCGACCCGGTCAGCCAACTCGTCACCCTGGTCGATGTCACACCGGTCAACCGGACGCGCAACTTTCACAATTTCAGCCTCGAAACGCCGGAGTTTTTCGATGACTTATTCCTTCGACTGACCAACCCGGAACCGCCCCTGAATCGGCTGATTTACCCGATCCGCACAACAGACAACCGATTGTACTGGATATTGACCAGCGGAAGATAGGTTAAAAGTGTCTTTAGTCTTTTTTGAAGAAAGAATAGTGAATGAACCAATTGTACCCCCTCCCTATCAATCCCTCCCCCCAGGGGAGGGAGAAATAATCCTCCCCCTCGATGGGGGAGGTTTGGTGGGGGTGATAGATTGACCAATTTCCTCACGGCCGGTACGGTGCCTGGCCCTACGTTGCGCCTGAGTTGTTTCCGTAGGGCGGGGCATAAGCCATCGCTGAAGCTATGGTCCACAGGCTGCACCCGCCCAATTACCGATAGGCTGAGTGTTTCAATTCGGAACAGAATCCTGGCATTCAATTACAATACTAAAAATATGTTGCCCACGGATGTCTTATGAGAATTGCTGCTATTTTCAAACGTATGGTTATGTATGCACTCGTAGGTGTGGTGGGTTTTGTTCTTGGAGCATTTGCCCTGTATGCCCTTAAAGTGCGAAGCGGCCCGCCATTAGAGATTTGGCACACCGAGGATCTCAGCGCCGTATTCACCGGAGAGAACGTCGAAGATGTTCGCACCTTCGATGACTACCTGCGACTGGAAGAAAAGCTGTTTGCCCAATTGGATGAACAGATTTATTATCACATCGGGACCGGGCCTGCCTTTGCCCTCGCCCGTTACAGCACCGGTAGTATTTCTGATCCCCGCCAATGGAATCCTGACTGGAACCGTACCTTCGAACTGCCTGCCAAAGAAGCTGTCGGTGGGGTACTGCTACTTCATGGTATGTCCGATTCGCCATATAGTCTCCGGGCTCTGGGACAGACACTCAACCGGCATGGATACCATGTGGTGGGTCTTCGCTATCCCGGTCATGGAACGATTCCGTCTGGGCTTAAGCGCATTCTATGGGAGGATATGGCGGCTGCCCTGCGACTGGCCATGAAGCACCTGGGGACCAAAGTCGGAACAGCCCCGATTCACATGGTTGGATATTCTACGGGGGCACCGCTGGCGATCCAGTATGCCCTTGAGGCACCGAGCAAGCCGGCTGAGCCTTCGCCGGCCAGCCTGATCCTGATATCCCCGGCCATCGCCATCACGCCGGCAGCGGTGTTGGCCAAATGGAAAGGGTGGCTGGCCCATTTGCCGGGTCTGGAAAAATTTGCCTGGACGTCCATCTTGCCGGAATTCGATCCGTACCGCTACAATTCTTTTGCCATCAACGCCGGGTACCAGGTTCATCGGTTGACGCGGTCCGTGGTAAGGAGCGTGGAAGCCAGATCTGCGTCCGGACCCCTCGAGGACTTCCCGCCGACCCTGGTGTTTCTGTCGACGGTGGATGCCACCGTGTCGGTCGACGCTGTCATCGACAACCTGCTCGAGCACCTGGCCGCGGGTCGGCACGAACTGGTGTTGTTCGATATCAACCGGCAGGATGTGGCAAAGACCATTCTTGTATCCGACCCAGGCCCGCTGACTGCCAGACTCATGAGCAAACCATCACTGCCGTTTAAGCTATCGTTAATCGCCAATGAAAATGCTGGGAGCGGCAACCTGGTGAAGAAAAGCAAAAAAGCGCTTTCCTCCGAAATCTCGACGGAGCCATTGAACACGGCCTGGCCTACCGGAGTTATCTCCCTGTCCCATATCGCCCTGCCGTTTCCACAGGACGATCCCATCTACGGCCGGTATCCGCCGAAGGGATCGGACAGGATCTTTCTGGGTCCCATCGCCATCCATGGTGAGCGGGGTTTACTGCGGATGTCCTCGGACTGGTTGGTGCGTTTGAGGCATAATCCCTTTTACGATCTTCTTGAACGTAAAACGCTGGCGTGGTTTGAGAGCGCTCAAGATCAATAAACGGACCTGGCCCTCCATTACAACAACACGGACCGCTATCCATCACCTTTCAAAATTTCCTTTCCCATTGCCCCTCAGCCGTTAGTATGAAGTAAAAACTTCACAACTCCCTAGTACTCGCTGTAGGGATAGGTTCTATCCTAATTATAGTGAATGTCATATTCTTGTTCCGATTCAAAAGAGATAACCTTACTGCTGCTATGGGCGGGGCACCGCAGCCGTCAAGGCTCTTGCAGCGCGGGCCAATCTCATCATCCTTAGTCTTGTTTATAGGCCCTTAATCTTTCGCCCCATCAGCGACATCGTCGCGTTTCATAAAAGCGTTAAACGATTTTATCCTGCATTAGAGGTTTTTAATGTTCAGTTAATCTTCATTTAATTTAAAGACAATATATTCATAACTGTAAAAGCCCGATCCATCATTTAGTAGTCTTTTCCGATGGCTTTCGAAACGGAAATCATTCTGGGAGAAATGACATGAGTGGAACAGGGAAGGTGTTCAGGATGGCTACGGTGAACGCTGAAAAGCCGCAAATCGATATGCGGTACTCCAACGCCGACGGGATGTGGTATCCCTCGCAGCCGGCTCCTTTGGCGTCGGGGAGTGACGCTGTTTTTGTAAACAAAGACTCGGAAACCCACCTTCTGAACCCCGTCCCGATCTCCTCCACCCGGTACGGGGTCCAGGTTTTTGTCACTGCGGGCTGAATCCTAAGGTGGTACAGCGAAGCTTATCCGCTGGAAAGGTTTTGGAATAAGCACGAATCGGTTACTACAATGCCTTGCAGGCATCTTCCCCCTCTGCCCGATTCGTAAGGACCCGGCACCATCTTAAGGCCTTGGGCGAAGCCCTCAGATCTCGCAGTGACAAAAAGCTGGGCCCTGTGCCGTTTATATTTTAACAGGTCATGATCAAGGCATTCAGGGATTCTGGACATTCGCCTGTTTTTCCCACTTGTCCAGGAGAGCATCGTATCGATCAGCCTGGCGCTCCCACCGTTCGATCAGCCGCTCCCACCGATCGGCCTGTTTTTCAGCCCGCTCAAGCTGAGCCTGATATATTTTCAGCTGTTTCGCCGATTTTTTCAATTGTCGATCCGTTTCAACCAGCTGGGCCTGCGTCTGTTGCTGATCGGCCGAAAACCCAATCCCAGGTAATAGAAAGAGAACAATGGTTAGTGGAACAAGCTTTTTCATTTTCATCTCCTTGTTTCCTCCATTTCAATCCAACAAAGATATTGGGAATGAGAGGCGGTTTTCCAACCTCTTCTAGTCTGTGACATAGTAACCATACTCCTTCGCATTAACATTATGGCGCTTTTCCCAGCCTAAAGTGGAAGAGGGTGTCGGCCCGTAATTGTGGCCCGGCCAGACGATGGTGTCGTCCGGAAGTTCCATCAGGCGTCGGATGGATTGGCCGAGTGTCGGGCGATGCCCGCCGGGCAGATCGGTGCGGCCGCTGTCGCTCACGAAAAGGGTGTCGCCGGTAAACAGGTTACCCTCGGCATGGAGACACATGCCGCCGGGGGTGTGTCCCGGCGTGTGAATGATGTCAAAAGTTATTTCCCCGAGCTGTAGCGTTTTCTCATTTTTAACGAATACGTCGGCACCGGGAAATCGATCTTGATCCAGTTCATGGATGACGATGGTGGCTCCGGTCAGCTTCTTCAAGCTGTCGTTACCGGCGGTATGATCCCCATGGCCATGGGTGTTGACGATCATGACGATGTCCAGATCGTCTTTTTCAGCCTCGGACACAATGAATTTGGCATCGGATGCCGGGTCGATCACCATCGCCTTGCGGGTGGTCTCGCAGCCGACGATGTACGAAAAGTTGTCCATGTATCCGATTTCGAGTTGTTTGATGATCATATCGATGCTCCTGTCTATTTCAGTGATTATCGTGTTTTGATCTTAACAAGACATTTGAAACATATAGCAGTCGGTTTTACGGTTCAAGCCGGTTGACTCGATGGCAGCGTATCGATAAAGAAAGAGTGCTTTCTAAATTGCACCGGAGTGATGGTTTAATGAAGAAAATTTTGGTCACCGGCGCGACCGGCTTTATCGGCATCGAGGTATCCAAGCAGCTGGCGGCTCGCGGATGGAATCCCCGGCTCATGGTGCGCCGCCCGTTGCGGGGCATCATGCTGAAGAATTTACCTGCCGAGGTCATGCAGGCGGACCTGCGCAGTCCGGGGAGCATCGAGCGGATTCTGGAAGGTGTCGAAGCCATCATTCATCTGGGCGCGCGGGCGGCTTTTGAGCCGTATCCCCGCCTCTATCCGTCCATTGTCCAGGGGTCTCTGAATCTCCTGCGGGCGGCGATCCGGTCCGGAGTCAGCAGCTTTATCTTCGGCGGAAGCCTGATGGTATATCGGGACACACCGGATGGCATCGATCAGGACACCCCGGCGGCTCCGGCATCCGGGTACGGACAGGCCAAGCTTGAGGCGGAGCGGCGCCTCGAGTCGGAGGCTAAAAAGGCCGGGGTGCGCTTTGTCTCATTGCGACTGCCCCATGTCTACGGCGCCCACAGCCTGCTCTTCGATCAGGTGCGCCACGGCCGCATTTATTTCCCGGGTAAAGCCGACAATCCATTCGCCCATATTCACATTGCCGACACGGCCAGGGCGCTGATCCATGCGCGGAGAGCGATCTGGAGGGGATCCGGGTGATTGCCGATAACCAGTCCTGCACCTGGAATGAATTTTTTGAAACCGTTCGGACGTATTACCCACGGCTCCGGGTCACCCATGTTCCGGAAAAGATATCGTACGCCGGCGCCCGTATTCTGGATGTATTGTATCCCCTGGTCGGGCAAAGCAATCCCTACCCCAGCGGCGCCGTATCCTGCTGGAACTTATCCCTGCCGGTGAAACCGGGGTCCTTTCGGCAAGTTTGCGGCTTCGATCTCCAGTTCCCGTCCATTCATGATGGTATTCCGGCAGTTCTGGACGATTCCATATCTTTTTATTGGCTGCCTTCCAATCTGGATCTTATGTAAAATCTCCTGGGCGGTCACCGACTCCCTCATGTCTAACGTCCCGTGTTGATGGCGTCAGTGCGATCTGTTATGTCTTCTAAATCCCATCCATGATATGCCCCCGGAGCCTGGAGATGATCGAAGACATCCTGAACAATCCATCTGTGGAAGAATTCCTTGTCGATTTCGAAAGGGGGGAGACCCTGTGCAGGGAAGGTGAGGATTCCCAGGACCTCTTTATTCTGGTAGACGGGCACGTTGAAATCCTGAAAGGGCTTCAGCCGATTTCGGAAACCGGGGAAAAGGGCACCATCTTCGGTGAGATATCCTTTATTCTCGGCTCCAAGAGGACCGCCAGTGTCCGTGCCCGCAGCTATGTGACAGCTATCCGCATCCCCAAAGAGAAAATAGATGACTTTTTCAAAAAATTTCCTGCTCTGGCCCGGCATTTACTCCGACTGTTAGCCCGGCGCCTCGATGCCAGAACCCAGTCCCTCTTTGCCTTTAAAGAGTTCTGCGACCAGTTGCCCGACGCGGTGGTGGCAACCGAACGGGATGGAAAGATCGTCTCATGGAACCAGTCGGCGGAGATGCTCTTTGGGCGCACCTGGGACCAGATGCATCAGCACTCCCTTGAAGAGCTTTACGAAGATAGGCATACCATTGTCGAGCTGACCGAAGATCTTCGGAAAGGTCGCACCGTCAAGGAAAAGGTGCTGGACATTCGTCGTTCCACCGGAGAAGTGCGCCATATCGCCACCAGTACCAGTGCTCTCTATGACGGCATGGGCAATTTTGCCGGCTTGCTGTCGCTAAGCCGGGACGTTACCGAAACCCAGAATATCCAGCGCCGCTACCGACGCTTCCGATTCTGGATGTTTCCACTGGTGATGGCACTCTGCTTTGTGGCGTTTTTTTTGCTGCTGGCCTCCCCGCATCTTAAAGAATCATCCCGTATCATCGATATCAAACAACAGGCGCTTAGAGACCAGATTGCCAACGACGTACTTCTGCTGCAATCCCTTCTTCGCGACAGCGCTGCCCGAAGAGATACGGAGGATATGGAGCGGTTCATGCAGGAATTTTATCAGGTCCAGACAAAGACGCGCGGTCCCTACACAGGCGTTTTATTGCTGGACCATGATAGACGTGTCATCGCGGACTATCCTCTGGATCCAAATGCCCGGAAGCCCTATGCCGCCGGCACCAGTTACGGCGGCATCCCCTTTGAGAAAATCAAAGATTCTTCCCATCATGTGCTTGTTGTGTACAGGACAGACCAGGAGCACCCCGGCGGGGAAAAGGGCATTGAAATCGCATTTGAAATGATCCGGGAAAATCAACCAGAGGGGTGGCTGGTGCTTCAATTGGATGTGGATCGTCTGGCGGGTGAATACAACGCCGATGAAACGGCGCTTCGGCGGCTCCAATTTTAAAGGCCCGCCGCGAACAGCCGGCCTCTGGAAGGATCTGTTTTTTAAACTTAATTATTCCCCGAAGCTTGTCGGAGCGAGGCGGAAATCCCGCTCAGCAGGGCTGCAGGGATGGAAATCTTAGCGTTTCTTCCTAAAAGCGACATCGTCGCGTTTCATAAAATCGTTGCACGATTTTATTTTTCCTGCTCTTTGAGCTTGCACTCCTTGTCCCACTCCGGGCAGGCGTCTTCCATGGGCGTGCTGTACATGAGCATGCATTCACCGCATTCCATATCCACATTCGGGACATCGCCGAATTTTTCCTTGATTTCTTCGTCGGTCAGATGGTTGACGGCGCTGCAGCCGCATTTCGGGCAGGTCATGCTGATCCGGTAACGCTTCTTTGCCATTCTTCACCTCCGGTTGCGCTCAACGGTTGATAGGTTCGCCAGCTTCTCTATTTATCCAATTTTCAGTATCTTGTCCAGGGTATCCTGGGGTAGCACCCGTTCCGCCTGAGCGATCTCCCGAATGGTCTTTCCTGACGCGAATGCCTTTTTAGCCAGCGCAGCTGCCGCGTCGTATCCGATATGGGGCACCAGACCCGTGACCATGGCCAGGCTCTGTTCGATGTACCCTCTACACGTGTCCGGATTCGCGGTCGTCCCCTCGATACATTTCTCGGTAAAGACCGCTGCCGCGTTGGCCAGCAGGTCCACGGACTGCAGCAGATTGAAGGCGATCACCGGCATCATCACGTTGAGTTCGAAGTTGCCCGCCTGCCCGGCCAGGGTAATGGTGGTGTCGTTTCCCACCACCTGGGCAGCAACCTGCAAAACGGCCTCGGGTATGACCGGGTTGACCTTTCCCGGCATGATCGATGATCCGGGTTGCAACGACGGCAGGGTAATCTCTCCGATGCCACCCCGCGGTCCGGACGCCAGCCATCGGATATCGTTCGCGATTTTCGTTAGACTGACGGCAATCGACTTCAGAATGCCGCTCACCTCGACGACTGTGTCCTTGGCCGCCTGGGCTTCAAAATGATTCTCTGCCTCTCTGAACACAATATGTGCGGCCTCTGAGATCCGGTCGCAGACTTTCCTTGCAAATTCCGGGTGGGTGTTCAGACCGGTTCCGATGGCCGTGCCCCCGATGGCCAGTTCCGCCAAACGTGGATCGGCCGATTCGATCCGTTCGATAGCCAGCTCGATCTGCCGCGCAAATCCGGAAAATTCCTGTCCCAGGGTCATCGGCACCGCGTCCTGGAGATGGGTGCGCCCCAGTTTGGGAATATCTGCAAATGCTTCGGCCTTCGCCAAAAGCGCCTTGTGCAACTTTTCAAGGGAGGGCAACAGGTGCTCCCGTATCCGGATTCGTGCGGAGAGGTGGATGACGCTGGGGATGACATCGTTGCTCGATTGGCCCATGTTGACGTGATCGTTCGGGTGGACCGGAGCGCGTCCCCCCTTTTGTCCGGTCAGGATTTCATTGGCCCGCGACGCCAAGACTTCGTTCATGTTCATGTTCGTTGACGTTCCCGAACCGGTCTGGAAGACATCGATAACAAACTGATTGTCGAAGCGACCTTCCTGTGTTTCAGCGGCTGCTGATTCGATGGCCCCCGCCAATTCGCCTTCCAGAAGCCCCAGGTCTCTGTTGACCGATGCGGCACATCGCTTCATCAGCGCCAGCGCGCGGATAAAGTGCATCGGCATATGCAGTCCGCTGATCGGGAAATTGTCTACCGCGCGCTGGGTCTGGGAACCATAATAGGCGGTTTCCGGGACCTGAACGGTCCCCATGGAGTCTTTTTCCTCACGATATTCCGTCATGACAACCCTTTTCGGTGGGCTCCGGTCACTCCCCCAACCGGTTGCCGGCAAGCGGGTGACATTTACGAAGCGTGCGCGTTTACGATGGTTTTACGGGTGGGCGTAATCTTTGAACTGCTTGATCTCTATCCCCAGGCCAACGCACTGTTTTCCAATCATGCAGGCTTCGGCGTCTTCATCCGGCAGGAAATGCTTGACTTCCCTGTTGCCTCGCTGCAGGTAAACGACCAGAGATTTTTCGTCCTCATCATAATCGACCCGCACGTCGATGCCGCATTCACCGATTTCCGGATAAATGGTGATGATTTTTTCGCATAAGGCTTGTTTATCCATACTATTTTCCCCTCCTGTTCGTGGATGCAGCGATCTGAGCTTGAATCCGCCCATTTATGGCAGTCGGTAGTGTTGCATAAAAGCAGTTCAAGGGTATAGGACCACACCAGCACTCTCCAAGTGGAAGGGTAACCATCCGTGGTGTGCTTTAAACAACCTGTTTCTCTTTGAAGTTATGGTCTTTAAATTGTGCGATCTCGAGACCCAGTGCAACACACTGCTTGCCCTTTAGACAGGCTTCCGCGTCTTCCTTCGGCAAGAAATGTTTAACGGTGTAATGGGCTTTCTCGAGGTACACAACGACAAACTCTTTAGCTTCGTCGTATTCCACCCGAACTTCAATACCGCATTCACCGATTTCCGGATAAATGGTGATGATTTTTTCGCATAGAGTTTTTGTGTCGATCATAATACCCCCTCTCTTGCATCGGATGGGCAGGCAAGCGCAGTCCGCTACAGTGTAAGAATTTAAAAACATGCCTCCCATCGGTAGGTCAGGTGATCTGGACCCGGAAGGCATCTTCCATCGGATTTTTAAAGGGGACGGATATTTTGAGCAGGCCGTCCGTATAGCTTGCCGTGGTTTCTTTGGCTCTTACGGGGCAGCAAAATCCCAGCGTGGTGACGTACTCGACATCATCTCTACCCGCAGAGATGCTGAAGCTGTCATCGTTCATACGGAGGTCGATATTTTCTTTGCTGACTCCAGGAATTGAAACTTCGAGGTTAAGAATTTGGTTGTCTTCATCGATATATGAGCACACATCTGCAGAAACTTTTTTTGGATCGTCTGCCATGATGATTTCCTCCAAATAAAATCGCGGTACGATTTTATGATACGCAGCTGCGCTGCAGTGGTTGTTGTGGATTTAGAGCACCTGCCAGGTTGAGGTCCACTTTCTTACCGTCAACTATCGGGTTTCACAGCAATCCTAAGATGCCGTTGTTCTGTAATCCTGTAGGTTCAGGTGATTGGTAGACCTCTATAGCAACATTTTGAGAATAATACCGGAGGGATGAAATACAAGCTGGGTCAAGATGCGGGTGCTTTGCATCGGCTTCTTTGGCCTCACCACGGAAGCGTTTTCCCTCACGGGGTGAGGAGGAATCAAAGCCTTTAAATTCAGTAGTATGCAGGGCTTTTCCAATTGACATCGCGATACTGATTCCTTATCCTTCCGAAGCACCGTTGGGTGGGTGCTTGTATATTTTCGATCAACCCAGAATACCCAAACATGTCATTCTCTCGTAACGCGTCGGTCGATCACACATGGAACGCCAGGTTCAACTCTCTAATCTAATGGGGAAACCATTCGAGGGACGCTCCACAGTCCGGAGCCTGCACCAGATCGGGGGATTGTGCTGGGCCACTGTTTCACCTGCTCCCGCCATACGTGCATACTGAGAGAGATCTCGAAGCGCCTGAGCCTGAACGGATTCATGGCGCTCCGGTTCGATTTTTCAGACAATAGTTGCCGAGCTGAGGGTGCCGCTTCTGGTGGTCCACGGAGACCAGGACGATACGGTCCCGGATTCCGAAGCCTACCGGGTCAGGGAGGCCGGTCCGGAGCGGGTTAACCTGGCCGTCTTTGACAACGCCGACCATATGTTCAGCACGGCGGATCTTCGGGAGTCGGCGGCACAACGCATTGCCGCATGGTTTTCAGCGCAGTATGAGAAGACATCAATATAGGGGACTATAATGGAATTTTCCGAAACGTTGAACGCAGCGTTCATCGAGGCTCAATACCGCCGGTGGAAGGCGGACCCCGAATCGGTATCCCGAGATTGGCGGTATTTTTTCGAAGGATTCGATATGGCAGCGGCCGATGCCCCGATGGCCGCTACAATCTGCGACGAGGAGCAGGCTCTGCGGCAGAGTCGGGTGGACGCCCTTATTTACCGCTACCGGGACCTCGGTCATCTCCTGGCCTGCATGGACCCACTGGCGATGTGCCCAACCGATCACCCGCTGCTGAACCTGGAGGCGTTCGGTCTGTCCGTGGATGATCTGGACAGGGAGTTTTTCACTCAGTCCCTTTCCGGAAGCGGTCGGGCGACACTGAAGCAGATCATTCAATCCCTTCGGGAAACTTACAGCCGGTCCATCGGTGTGGAATACATGCACCTGCAGGACCCGGATGAACGCCGGTGGCTGCAGGAGCGGATGGAGTCCGAACGCAACCGGCCACAGTTAAGCGGCGACGATAAACAGCGGATCCTGCGGAAACTCACCGAGGCCGCGGTATTTGAGAGCTTTCTGAATAAAAAGTACCTGGCGGTTACCCGGTTTTCGTTAGAAGGGGCCGATGCGGTCATCCCCATACTCGATTTTCTCGTGGACCGCCTTTGCGACACGGGCACCCGGGAAATCGTTTTCGGCATGGCCCACCGGGGACGCCTGAATGTTCAAGTCAATGTTCTTGGAAAAACTTACGAGGCCATCTTTGGTGAGTTCGAAAGCTGTTACGATCCGGAAAATTTTATCGGCGCGGGTGACGTCAAATACCATCAAGGGTTCATGACGGATACCACCAGTGCTTCCGGCAAGCCCGTCCGCATGCTGCTGGTCAATAACCCGAGCCATCTCGAAGCGGTCAACCCGGTGGTGGAGGGGGTTGTCCGGGGGCGGCAGGACAGTATCGGAGAAGACGGAAAAAACCGTGTCGTACCCGTGCTGATGCATGGGGACGCTGCGTTCGCCGGTCAGGGAGTCGTTGCCGAAACCCTGAACATGAGCCAGCTCCGGGGCTATGCCACCGGCGGGACGATCCATATTATCATCAACAACCAGATCGGTTACACGACCCTGCCGGATGATGCGCGATCGACCCGGTATGCCACCGACGTGGCCAAAATGCTCATGGTGCCGATCTTCCATGTCCACGGGGAAAATCCGGAGGCAACGGTGCACGTCGCACGGCTTGCGGCAGACTACCGGATGACCTTTGGAAAGGATGTGGTGGTGGATCTGGTTAGCTACCGGCGCTATGGCCACAATGAAGGCGATGAGCCTTACTTTACCCAGCCCCAGATGTACGATCGCATCCGACAACGGCCGTCGCTCCACCGGATATATGCAGACCGGCTCATCGAGGCGAAGATGATCGACAAGGCCGAGGTGGATGCCGCCGAACAGGCCGTCTCGACAGCACTGGACACCGCATATTCGACGGTTCATGGTAGCGAGTGTCCGTTTCCGGACAACCCGTTCTACGAAATCTGGGACGGATATGTCAGCCGGTTCACCCACGATCCGGTCGACACCACCGTCAGCAAAGAGCAGCTGCTGTTCATTGCCAACCGCCTCCAGGAGGTTCCGGAGAATTTCACCTTGCACCCGAAGCTCAAGGGGGTCCTCAAAAAACGGCTGGAGAGCCTGGAGAAGGGCCGGGGCATCGACTGGGCCAACGCCGAGGCCCTGGCTTTCGGCTCATTGCTGATCGAGGGCTATCCCATCCGTTTGAGCGGCCAGGACAGCCAACGGGGGACTTTCAGTCAACGCCACAGTGTGCTGGTGGACCGTAAAACCGGAGAACCCTGGACCCCTCTCAATCGGCTGAGCGCGGATCAGGCGCCGTTTATGGTCTATAACAGCCTTCTGGCGGAGTTCAGCGTGCTCGGCTTTGAATACGGTTATACCCTGGCGAGGCCGGACACCCTGGTGATGTGGGAGGCTCAGTTCGGTGACTTCGTTAACAACGCCCAATCGGTCATCGATCTGTTTATCGCCAGCGGAGAGGAAAAATGGCAGCGTCTCAGCGGTCTGGTTCTTCTGTTGCCCCACGGCTGGGAGGGCATGGGGCCGGAGCACTCCAGCTCTCGACTCGAACGATTTTTGCAGCTCTGCGCGGGGAACAATCTGATCGTGGCCTATCCCACCACGCCGGCGCAGTATTTTCATCTGTTGAGACGCCAGGTAAAGGCCAACTACCGTAAACCGCTGATAGTCATGACACCCAAGAGCCTGTTGAGGAATCCAGCGGCTGTATCGGACTTGTCCGATCTCACGGAACATCCGTTCCAGGAAGTGATCCCGGATCCGGATGCTGCAAAATCAGCCACCCGTGTGCTGTTCTGCAGCGGAAAGATCTACTACGAACTGATCAAGCGCCGGGAGGAATTGAGGCAAAAACGGACGGCCATCATCCGTGTGGAGCAGTTCTATCCATTTGCCGAGGAGCAGATCAAGGCGATTGTGAAGCACTACAACAAGGCCACCCAGTGGCATTGGGTCCAGGAGGAGCCGGAGAACATGGGCGCTTGGTGGTTCATGCGATCACGCCTGGAAGCGGTGGTGGGAAAACCTGTGAAATATATCGGACGCAATCCCGCGGCCAGCCCGGCAACAGGATTTCCCCCGCTGTACAGGCTGCAGCAAATGGCTATCCCGGATGAAGCCATAGGAAAATTGAAAAATTAACAAAGACAGGTATTTGGTATTCGCTGCTAACAAGGGATAGGTATCGGGTTATCAGGTATTCGGTATTCGCTGCTAACTGAAGGATACAGATACCGGATTCCGTATATCCAATAGCCAGTACCCAGTACCCAGTACCCAATACCCAACATTTGGAGTCATCATGCTAATCGAAGTAAAAATCCCCAGCGTAGGAGAATCGGTAACCGAAGCGATTCTGGCCGAGTGGTACAAGCAGGATGGTGATGTCGTACAAAAGGACGATCCATTGTTTGTGATAGAAACCGACAAGGTGACCCTGGAGGTCGTTGCCGAAGCCAGCGGCGTCCTGAAGATCACGGTGCCGGAAGGAGATACCGTCCCCATCGGCGCGGTGGTGGGCACCATCGACTCCGAAGGTGCGCCTGCCGAGGCGGAACCTGCCGCAGCCGCTTCTCCTGAAGCTCCCGAACCGGAAGCGCCGCCGGTCCCTGAACCGGCCCCTCCGGCGCCTGCTCCCGAAGCGGTCCCCGCCCATGCCGGGGCTCCCGAACCGGAAACGCCTGCTCCGGTTGAGACAGAAGGGGATGTGGTGCTGTCGCCGTCTGTCCGTCGGCTGGTCGCAGAAACGGGGATCGACGTTAGCCTTATTTCCGGCACCGGTCCCGGAGGCCGCATCACCAAGGGCGACGTGATGCTCTACATCGAGCAGACCGGGGCCGCTCCAACGGCCGAGGCCGCAGCGCTTCCGGCGCCCATGCAGGCGAAGCAGGAGGCGCCCGCCGCCGATGCGGTGGTCCGCAAGCCCATGACCCCCATTCGCCAGCGTATTGCTGCCAGACTTCTGGAGGCCAAGCAGAACACGGCCATGTTGACTACGTTCAATGAGATCGACATGAGCCGGGTGATGGCGGTACGGGCCAGCTACAAAGAGGCGTTCCAAAAGAAGTACGGCATTTCCCTGGGCTTCATGTCTTTCTTCCTCAAAGCGAGCGTGGAAGCACTAAAGGAGTTTCCGGCGATCAACGCCTATATCGAAGACAAAGATATTGTGTACCATAACTACACCAATATCGGCGTGGCCATCGGTGGAGGTAAAGGTCTGGTGGTGCCGGTGATCCGCAATGCGGAGTCCCTCAGCTTCGCCGAGTTGGAACGGGCCATTGTCGATTTTGTGGAGAAGATCAAGGATAATCGCCTGGAGCTGTCGGATCTGGAAGGGGGCACGTTCACCATTACCAACGGAGGGGTTTTTGGTTCCCTGCTCAGTACGCCGATTTTGAATACGCCCCAGAGCGGGATCCTCGGGATGCACAAGATCGAAAAGCGCCCCATTGTGATCGACGATGAGATCGTTATTCGGCCCATGATGTACGTGGCCCTGAGTTACGATCATCGGATTGTCGACGGAAGGGAAGCAGTGACGTGCCTGCGGCGGATGAAGGAATTTCTTGAAGACCCGGAACGCATGCTATTGGAGATCTGATTATGGCGACCAAAGATAACTTTGATTTGATTATTGTCGGTGCCGGCCCGGGTGGGTACGTGGCGGCAGTCAGAGCGGCACAGCTGGGATTGAAAACGGCCTGCATCGAAAAGGAAAAGCGGCTCGGCGGCGTGTGTCTGAACGTGGGCTGCATCCCGAGCAAGGCCCTGCTGGATTCCAGCGAGTTTTACCACCTGGCCAAGGACAAGTTTGCCGAACACGGGATCAAGACCGGCCGCGTCACCCTGGACCTGGCTACGATGATGGCGCGCAAAGACAAGGTTGTCCGGGAGCTGACCGAAAATGTCCGGAAACTTCTCGAAGGCAACAAAATCCAGATCATTCAGGGTAGCGCCAGGTTGGCCGGCCCGGACCGGGTGGAAGTCATCCCGGGCGGCCGTAAGAAAAAAGCCGAAACCTACCAGGCCAACGCGATCCTGCTGGCCACCGGAAGCGCGCCGATAGAAGTTCCGGGAATGGCATTTAACGGTAAGGAGATTGTCAGCTCCACCGGGGCCCTCGACTTTGATGCGGTTCCCAAGCACCTGGGGATCGTCGGCGGGGGCTACATCGGTCTGGAACTGGGTTCGGTATGGATGCGACTCGGTGCCAAGGTTACCGTCGTTGAAATGCTGCCCAAAATAGCCATGACCCTTGACGGACAGGTGGGCAGGACCCTGGAGCGCATACTCAAGCAACAGGGCATGGAATTCCGGCTGAATACCAAGGTGGCCCAGGCCAAGGTGTCCCGCAAGAAAGTCCAGGTGACCCTGGAGGGCAGCCAGACCGAAAAGGCGTCTTTCGACAAACTTCTCGTGGCGGTGGGACGCCGTCCGTTATCCGGTGATCTTGGCCTGGATGCGGTGGGTGTCCGGACAGACGAGGGGACCGGCCACGTCATCGTTGACGGAGTTTACAAAACCAATGTGCCCTCTGTCTATGCCATCGGAGACCTGATAGCGGGGCCGGCGTTGGCCCACAAGGCGTCGGCGGAAGGCATTGCCGCCGTGGAAAACATGGCGGGCATCCCCGGAGAAGTGAATTATGACGCCATTCCGGCCGTTGTCTACACCTTTCCCGAAGTGGCCAGCGTTGGCCTGACCGAAGAACAGGTCAAGGAACGGGGCATCCCCTATTGTGTGGGAAGCTACCCCTTTTCCGGGGCCGGAAGAGCTCGTTGCATGGGGCAGACCGAAGGGTTCGTCAAGCTGATCTCCCACAGCCGGACCGACCGGGTCCTCGGAGTGCACATTATCGGGGCGCGGGCGGCCGACATGATTCCCGAGTGTGTTCTGGCCATGGAATTCGGCGCCAGCAGCGAAGACATTGCCCGCACCGTCCACGGGCATCCCACCTTCTCCGAAGCGCTCATGGAAGCGGCCATGGCCGTGCGAAAGTGTTCGATTTACAGTTCCTAGGCAGGGCGGGTTCTGGATACTGGATACTGGATACTGGATACTGGGTGCTGGATACTGGATGCTGGATACTGGATACTGGATGCAAGGTATTTGGGGATACGTTGTCGATCTGAGCTTCAAGATCGTTGACGGAGTGACCCAACGCCAAATACCGAATACCAAATACCTAAACACGGGCCAACGGGCTGACGGGCCAACGGGCCAACGGGCTAAACCGGCAAACCGGCAAACCGGCAAACCGGCCAACCGGCCAACCGGCAAACCGGCCAACGGACTAACGCCAAGTCGATCACGCTTGGCGTTTTCTTTCCCTATTTCGTGACATCGAGGCACATCATGAAAGAAACCGAACCGGTTGAAGAAACGGCATTGAAACAATCGATGGTCGGGGCGCTGCTGTTGTCGGTCTGGGGGCTGGTCATGGCCTTTTTTTCCGATTCCGGTGCCGTGCTTCTGGACGGAATGTACAACCTCGTGTCTGCCATCATGACCTTTTTCTCCCTGCACATCACCCGGCTGGTGTCCGGCAGGGAAACCCGCGATTTTCCTCTCGGATACTTCATGTTCGAATCCCTCTTCGTCTTTATCAAAGGGTCCACGATCATTATCGTGGTATTGATGGCCCTCTGGTCGAGTCTCCGGGTGCTTCTGGCCGGCGGCAGGGAGCCGGCCCTGGGGCTGATGACCGGCTACGTGGTCGTGGCGGTGATCGGTTGCGGGCTGCTCTATTGGAAGACCCGGGACGGTTACCGAAACACCGGGTCGGAAATTCTAATGGCGGAGGCCCAGGGGTGGTTGCTCAACGCTATCGTGACCGGTGCCATCGGCGTGGCATTTGTCATCACCCTGTTCATCCAGGACACGGCCTTCGGGTGGATCGCCCGCTACGTCGACCAGATCCTGGTCATTCTGCTGAGCCTGGTCTTCATTCGGGACCCGATTCTTCTGATGTTGGGGGGGCTCAAGGAACTGCTGCTCGCCGCACCCCAACGGGAGTTTGCAGCACCGTTTCATGACGCGCTGGTGCCGGTGATGGAATCGGCCGGCGCCCGCGGCATGTCGCTGGAAGTGTTGAAAACCGGGCGGCGGGCATGGCTTACCGTCAAGCTCGATCCGGCCGGCAACACCATCGATGTGGATGCCTTCATGGAGCTGAAGCGGCGGTTTCGGGAGCTGGCCGGCACGGTCCACCCTAACACGGACACCGAGGTCGTTATCGAGCGGCCGCTGAAGATGTGATACGGCGGGGTTTTTTCCAACCTGTAGTTGATTCACTCATTGTCGATGAAGGGCGGAAGGCCGGGGTGACCGCTAAACGCTGAAACAATCCCGCTCCTTACGGGTTGGAGTAGATACACATGAACTTGTTTGAGTGCACCAACTGCCTTCACCCGGCGTTTTTCGAGAACACACCCGACAAACTTGACCGATTCAGAACGGTCTTCGGCGACGAGCGTGTCGGTTACCGGGACTCTCTGAAGAAATATTATTCGGACGGGCCCCCGAACGACTGGCGGGAACATTATGTGAGTGCCTACTCAACAGCGCATCCTTGGGAAGAATGGGCGGAAACCTGGGCGCACTACATGCATCTGGTGGATTCGTTGGAAACGGCCTATGCATTAGGATTGACGCTACACCCGAGAGTCAAGAACCGGGATAAGATCCGCATGGAAGCCAATTTTGACCCTTATTCCAGTCATGCCTTCGACCCAATCGTTGACGCCTGTCTACCGCTTGTTCTGGCCATCAACAGCATCAATCGAAGTATGGGGCAACCGGACCTGTATCCATTTGTCGTGCCGTCCGACGTCCTGGGAAAACTCCGCTTCATCCACAAAATCATCCATGAACACAGGGCATAGACAAACCGGTGACAGAAATCGGGTTTCAGGGTTCGGGTCACCCTACCTTGGGGGACTCTTTAGAAACAGCCCCGTTTACGCGCACATCTGGATCTTTGGCGCCCGGTTTCGCCCATTAACATGAGCGTCATATAGCCATTGTCAGAATTCCGTTCCGATTAGTGAAGTAACACCGTATCGGAAAACGGCGGGATCCTCGGGGTCTGAATCGGTATCGGAATCGGAATCGAAGGATGAACGGCGATGACTTTCGGACATGAACAAATGGATGTATACCAACTGGCCCGAAAATATAATGAAGCCAATCATATGCTCGATCAAATCGTTGCGATGCTGACGAAGCTCGGTCAGCACACTATTGGGGTCAGGTTTTGCCGGGCTGTTGCCCGAACCGGTTTTATCGAGCCGTCTTTAGCTCCATGACGCATGCTCTTTCAACCAACATGGGAGCATGATTCAATTGCGATCTGAGTCGCATTAGATTGCGTCGGTACCAACTGACAGAGGCAGAGGTGTTGCTGATCCGCAATCCTGCCGCCGCTCGGCTCCTACGATCTTTGGCATACCGAACATAGACCAGTATAT
>Ga0209743_1000039_pt1 | contig 76003 bp, 5 predicted proteins | sample OlaalgELextract2_FD_187378 | JGI IMG/M metagenome (GOLD analysis project Ga0209743, IMG submission 187378) | Olavius algarvensis symbiont microbial communities from Tuscany, Italy - Type G ELBA extract 2 (SPAdes) (version 2) | ecosystem: Host-associated > Annelida > Digestive system >...
CCGAACGTCGTGTCATCCGATAGATAGTAATCCACCATCACCCATTCGTAAGACAGCGCCACCGGACCATTGTTGTTGAGGATAAAACTGGCGCTGTCAAACTGCCGGTCGGTTACCGTCGACGGCGAGACCATCAGGTTGGTCAACGACAGGTCCGACAGGTTGTAAGCGATCGTGGTATTGGTCCGGTCGAAGTTGTTGCTCAAGTCCGGATCGGTGGGCGGCGCCGCCGGCAGTGAAGCGCTGGCATACACGTAGTAGTTGCCAGCCGGCACCAGGCTCTCGGTCCACAACTGCGTCATATAGGCGAGCCCAGTGGACGTGAGGTCGATCGGATAGTTGCCGCCCGCAGGGATCGACAACGTAAACCCGGTATCGCCGATTTTGCGGTCATCGGCGTCGCCGAACGTCGTGTCATCCGATAGATAGTAATCCACCATCACCCATTCGTAAGACAGCGCCACCGGACCATTGTTGTTGAGGATAAAACTGGCGCTGTCAAACTGCTGGTCGGTTACCGTCGACGGCGAGACCATCAGGTTGGTCAATGACAGGTCCGCGTTGGTGCTTGGCGCCACCTGGTACGTGCCTGTCGTCACATTATTGCTTTCGTTCGACTCGATCACCTCGTCGTTCACGTCCGCGGTGGCCGTGTTCGCATAGCTCATCGCAATGGGAAGCGTCTCGGTGCGTGTCACTGTTTCAGATGCACCGGGCGCGAGTGCTGGAATACTGAAGGTGGCCGGCGTCGCCTCGGCTCCCACCTGGAGCGACAGAACTGATTCCCCCGCAGTAACGGGACCAATATTCATCACAACCGCGGTAAACGTGATTTCTTCTCCAGCGGTCGGGTTCAACGGGCTGTGGGTGAGGCTTTCAACCACCAGGTCCGGTCTGGGGGGTGGCACCACAGTGTACGTGTCTGTCGTCACATTATTGCTTTCGTTCGACTCGGACACGTCGTTGTATACGTCCGCGGTGGCCGTGTTCTGGTAGGTTATCGGAACGACAAGCGTCTCGGTGCGCGTCACCGTTTCTGATGCACCGGGAGAGAGTGCTGGAATACTGAAGGTAGCCGGCGTCGACTCGGCTCCAACCTGGAGCGACAGTACTGAGGCCCCCGCCTTACCGGGACCAATGTTCCTGACAACCGCCGTAAACGTGATTGCATCTTCAACTGTCGGGTTCAACGGGCTATGCGTGAGGCTCTCAACCACCAGGTCCGGCGGAATCGGGTCCGTAATCGTCACGTCCAGGAGGTACTGTGCCCGCGATCCGGGACCGGCCGCGGAACGACCCAGGGGATCTGTCCACTCCGCAACCCCGTACAAGGTCCACGTCTTGTGATAGTCGTACCAGAGACCGTCGCTGGCCATGTACACGCCGTCGTAACTGGAGGTACTCGGCTCGCCACTGGCCCAGTTGGTGTAGCTGACCGGCGTGCCATCAACCCACACATGGGTGTTGGTGCCGTCGGCATCGTGCAGTCCAATCCACGGCTGCCAAGTGCCGAAGTTCTGATGGACCCAGTCCTGTTCGGCCTGATCGTTGATCGTCACCAGGTTCCCGCCCAGAGCCACCGCCGCGGCCTGCGCATTGGCCCAGTCCTGGATGCCCACCAGGTCATACGCCTGCCCGTCACGCACCCAGAAGTCGTTGGCCACCTGGGCGTAGTAGTTGGCATCGGTCAACACCGTGGCACGGAAGCCGTTATCCGGATTACCGTCTTCGTCCAACAGTTCCACCCCGCTTGCGTCGAAGACACGCAAGGACGGCACCAGTGAACTGCCCGAGGGCAGGGTCAGGCTCAGATCAATCACGTTCCCCGTATTCAACAGCCCCCCCAGCTGGAAACGATCCTCGTCGGTGTTCGTTGACTGACGCGCCATGATCGTGCCGGCGATCGCGCCCGTGCGCTGGTTGCCCGCCTCTGTCAGCGTGACCGGATCGGCTCCGGAAAACGAATCGTTGTTGTAGTCCGCGTCCGATTCCAGGTCGATCCCTTGGGTCTTCTCGATGCGCAGCTGATATTCGCCGACGCTGCTGCCGCCCTGGCGCTGCACAAACACGTAGTAGGTATCGGTCGACGTCAGCGGATAGTCGCTGATGAAACCGTCGTTGTCCGGTCCGCTGCTGGCGTTCGCGGTCAAATTGCCGCCGCTCGAGTTATACATCCCCACCCAGGTCCGCAGACCGCTGTTGGGCGTGTCGGCCGAAATCGCCACCCGATCTCCCGCCTGGCCCGGAAAACTCCACCAATCCCCGTCGCTGGTCGGATCGATCGAACCAAGGCCGCGCTGGTCGGTCACGAACAGCCCGCGGCCCGCCGGATCCTCCACAAGGGTTAACGGTGTAGCGTTGGCCAGCGAATCGTTGTCTCGTCCTTCGTAGACAAAACCGTCCTCAACTGGGATCACCGTGATGGTTACCGTGGCGTTATCCAGGCCCCCGTCCCCATCATCTATGGTGTAGGTAAAACTATCCGAGCCGTGGTAATTGGGATCTGGAGTGTAGGTTACCGTGTTATCAGCATTGATCGTCGCAGTCCCGTTGGCCGGCTGGGTGACTGAATCCACGATAAGAACACCGCCGTCGTTATCATAATCGTTTGCCAGAACGTCGATGGGCAGCGGTACGTCTTCATCCGTAGATGCAGTATCCTCAATTGCCACGGGCGCGAGATTGATCCCATCCGGGATCTCTGGGGGCATCTCAGCTACGACCAGCTGGAGGCGGTCGCTCTGCTCCTCGATCTCAAAATAGTGATTGCCGCTGCTGAAACCCCAGGGAACGATTGTCTGGGAGAATGATCCGGAGAGCGATCCAAAGGTAAGGAAATCAAACGTCGTGCCAAGGGCGGGTTCAAAATTGTTTATAAGAACGACTCTGAGGGAACCATCAAGAATAGCCGCGCCGGCCACATTGATTTGGTCATAGCCGTTATCGGCCGGATTACCGGGTCCAGGAGTAAGACCTCCGATCTCAATCACCAGGGTTGCATCGGAATTCTGGGTGAATTCAGCCACATTCACTATGCCTGGTGAGTTACCCGGACTGTAGATATCTAAATTATGCAACACCAGAGAAAGGGTATAATAATCCGCCCATGATACACCGATTTCTTGAGGGCGCATCTCTCCCTCACGAGTCACGCTATAGTTCTGCTCATTGCGGATCTCATCAAATTCAATATTATATCGGTTACTTACATCACTGTTGGCTGTATCGGGATCATAGGCTGCACTGTCTTGCAATGCACCAATAGCTCCCTCTTTCGGGGGATCGGTAGCATCTCCAAAATAATCATAGACAGGTTTGGCCAACCGTGTATCTATAATTTCTAGGGGCTTGGTGGAAGCATCACCGGCACCGTCACAGGTTTCTAGACGAGTCCCGGCAACGGCATTAGAATCTTCCCGCACCCCTGCAGGCAAGTCGTCGATTCGACCCGTATGATCCCCGGCGTCTTCAGGGGTGTCGTCCATCAGGAGATTTCCGGTCAGCACCGCAAAAATGTCGTCAATGGACTGGGATGGATCGTAAGCAGGTTCGTCCTGGAGGGAATCTTCCTCGAAACAGAGATCGTCACCGAAAGCAACTTCATCGGTTTGGGGAAGCAAATCGTCACCGAAATCGAACTCGCAATCATCCTGCAGATCGCACGGTGCAACCAGTGCGGCCTCTGCCGAAAGCAGAATCCGCGGTTCCAGGCTCTCCAGTTCGAACCGATTTTCGTGTCCTGACCGTTTCAGAGTTTATGCCTCCTGTGTCAGGTGAATCGGCAAATAAAATCGCTCAACGATTTTATGAAACGCGACGATGTCGCTTGTAGAGTGAAAAATTACGAATAGTGGTTGTTTTTATAAAACTTTATTCTGCGAGAGTTTCTAATTTTATAAGGAAACGGGTTGTCGAAATGAAGGGGATGATGGCGCAGATAAACACACTCACTGTTGGGCCATGTAAGAATGGGTGTCTACCGCCTGCATCGTCCCCTCACCCAATATCCTCCTCGATATCGATATCGATTGCGATGCGTGCTTTCGGAAGACAGGGTCTCCGCTAAAGCCAGTTGCAAGAATTGTACAACACTTTTATAAAAATAAAATATTCATAAAATCAATTAGTTATAAAAATTTCAGGTAACAAGGTTATGAATTAAATTTCCCATTTCAGATAATTTATAGGCCATCGCTGCTGTATCGCGATCGGCTGAAACGTGTTCTCAAAACTGTGAAATTATAGGGGCTGTCATAAACATGTTCCGTTTGCAGAAATATGGAAACGATGACCGCAGAGTCGCAGAGGACGCAAAGGAACTGTATTTTCCCCAGAATCCCTGAGAGGGGGCTTCTGGGAAAGGGCCCCATCAACATATTGAAATTCTATACATTTTTACCAGACGATCGTTTTGCACTTCGCCCTCTCAGCGAAATGCAAAATCAATATCTACTCTGCGATCTTTGCGGTGATACGTTGATCGTAAAATGAATCTGAACGCAATTCTGGCAATCGAGATAGATAAAAATATACGTCAGCTGCAGGTTCGAGACTTCCAACCTTCGCAACTCCAGGGGCAGCGCAACATTCCAGTCTCACAGACTGTTGGATCAGATGCGACTCCCTGTCAAATCAGGCTTAAGTGGCTGTTTCTATCTCTATTTCAAGGCGGGAAAAAGTAAAGGCTAGTACTTTACTATTATTTTCCGGGGGGAGGTGTCAAGCTTTATCTTAATTAGATCCTTATATGTGATCTATGTCACAGAACAGGTTTTGGAATGGTGATTTCTTCAATTTGTATAAAGCGATTTTTGAGCTACCGGATGCAGATGCGGTCCGCCAGGATCTTGCCGTCGACAATCATCTGATCCCGTGCGCACAGATAAATACTTCGGGCGGGGTTGTTATCGATACCGGAAAGCACCCCGGTAGAGGTGATGTGCATGTCATCCCGGGATTTCAGGCAGATCCGGTCACCGGCGGCAACCAGACCGGAAACGGTCAGATCCCTGCGGGCATACCCGCAGACATCGTCGGCCGCCTGAACCGTGCCGTCGATCAGCACATTTCCGCAGCTGGTGAAATAGACGTCGTCTGCCGATGTCACCTTCCCTGAAATGACCATGTCCGATTTGCTGTAAAGATCGATGTCGTCTTCGGCGACGATCCTGGCCGTTTCGGCAATGGTCATCGCCCCTGAGGTTTTCATTTCAAGTTCATCGGAGGCGAATATCGATGCTGTCACGATAATCTCTTCGTCGGCCCGAAGATCGATGTCATCTTGTGCACTGATGTTACCATGGATAGTGAGCCCGGCTCCCGAGTCGATCCACACATCCGGGCTTTCCGTGTATCGCCGGCAGGACCGGGATTGCAGGGCCGCCTCCGCACCATTGCCGGCATTGACGGCGCCATGGAGCACGATGTCGCCATAGCGGGTCTTGATCTTTACATCCTCACCCGCCGTCAGTGAAGCCCCGGGGTGGGTCGAGGTCAGATCATATTTCGCATACAGGTCTATTTCTCCGCCGGCCTCCATGGCCGCGGAAATAAGAAGATCTTCGCCGGCGTAAACATCGATATCGTCTCCGGCGTCGATGGCGCCGTCATTAAGGACATCGCCATGACAGGAAGTAATCCGGACATCGTCTCCGGCAAAAACCGGAGCACCGATGCTCACGGTCCCTTTTGCATGGATCGAAATGTCACCGCCGGCTTCCGCCAACCCATCGATGATCATCCCCGTTCCGGCAGACAGCTTCAGATCGCTGCCGGCACTCAAGGCACTGTTGATGCCGGTGGCCAGTTCTCCGCAGGTCGTCAATGTGATGTGATCTTCGACGAGAATCGGGGCGTCGATGTATATGCCGTCGCGGGCCCAACCTTCGACATCATCCAGGGACGTTATAAATTCATAGATTTCCAGCCAACCGCCGGACCGGATCAGCACATCCGGTGAGCATGTCTGACCGTTGCCGGACTGGATGGGGCCCATCAGGACGATATCCCCGTAACGGGTCTCGAGCTCCACATCCACGCCGGCTGTCAGGGATGCCTCCGGGCCGATGATCATCAATTGTTCGGCATACAGATCCAGGTCACCTTCCGCGATCATCGCCGCGTGCACCGTGAGATTTCCGTCAGCCAAGATATCGATGTTGCCGGGTGACGTGACATCACCTCGAATCATTAAATCCCCATCATCCGAAGTGATTCGGATATCGCCGCCGCTCAGGACCGGTGCTCCGATGGTCAGACGGTGCTTAGCCCAGAGGGTCACATGGTCACCGGCGCTCAACGGTGCGTTGGACGTAGTGGTCAGATCACCGCAGGTGCGGATCTCGATCTCGTCCACGGCGATGACGGCATCGGTGATCAGGATGCCGTCATCGGCCCGGATCTCCACATCGTCCAGGGAAGTAATCGGGGCCAAGATGCCGAGCCAGCCGCCCGAATCGATCAGGACATCCGGAGAACAGGTCTGGCCGTTACCGGAGTGTACCGCGCCCAAGAGTTCAATATCCCCGTATCGGGTTTCGATCTCAACATCCACACCGGCAGTCAAGGTGACCGATGCGTCGGTGGTCGCCAGGTCATATCCGGCATACAGATCCAGATCGGTGCCGGCTACAATGGCCGCGGAAATGATCAGATCGCCGCAGGTGCCGATCTCGATCTCGTCCTCTGCAGTGATGGTTTCGGTGATCAAGATGCCGCCATCGGCCCAGATCTCCACATCATCCAGGGAAGTAATTGGGGCGAAGATGCCGAGCCAGCCGCCCGAGTCGATCAGGACATCCGGCGAACAAGTCTGCCCGTTGCCGGAGGTGACGGCACCCCAAATTTCGATGTCACCCCACCGGGTCTCGAGTTCTACATCCACTCCGGCGGTGAGCGTCGCCTGCGCATCTGTCGACATCAGCTCATAGGTGGCATACAGATCCAGGTCTCCGCCGGCTGCTACGGCGGCTGAGATCACCAGAGCGTCGCCCGAATGAATGTCGATGTCATCCAGCGCATAAACGGGTTCTTCGATAAAAAGGAAGCCATCTTCCGTTCCGATGCGGACATCGTCCCCGGAAATCACCTCAGCGGAGAGAATAATGGATCCCGCAGCATACAGGTCAATGTCTCCGGCGGTTTCCAGCGGCGCATTGCAGGTCGTCTCCACATCGCCGCAGGTCCGGATCTCGATGTCATCCTCTGCGGTAATCGGCGCGTCGATGAATATCCCGTCATCCGCCCGGATCTTTACGTCGTCCAGGGAAGTGATATCGGCATAAACACCGAGCCGGCCGCCCGAATCGATCAGAACATCCGGCGAGCAAGTGTGCCCGTTGCCGGAGGTGACGGCACCCCAGATTTCGATGTCACCCCACCGGGTCTCGAGTTCTACATCCACTCCGGCGGTGAACGTCGCCTCTTCGTGTGTCGACACCAGATCATACTTTGCATAGAGATCCAGGTCGCTTCCGGCTTCCAGAGGGCCGCTGATAAAGAGGCTTTCGCCGGCGCGAATGTCGATCCGGTCTCCCGCCAGGACCGGGCCGTTGATCAGAACATCCGATCTCTCCGATGTGATCCGGACGTCGTCTCCGGCAGTAATTTCGGCGTCGATATTGATGAACTGCTTGGCGAAGAGCTCCACATCGTCTCCGGCGGTTAAAGAACCGTTTTCCGTGGTGATGATCGCACCGCAAGTTCGGATCTCGATGTCATCCTCTGCGGTAATCGGCGCATCGACAACGACACCATCGTCTGCCCGGATATCCACATCATCCTGGGAGGCGATCGCACCGTGGATGAAAACTTCGGCTTCGGAATCGATCCTCACATCCGGGCTCGTCTTGTTCCACCAGCAGCGTTTTTTCGTTTTCGACGCAGCAGAATCGAAACCGGCAGCCACACTTCCGAAGATGTACACGTTACCATCGGCGCTGATGTCAATGTCGTCTCCGGAAGTAATTTGACCAAAGTCTCCCGAATAACGTTCTCCGGCCAGGTAGACATCGCCTTTGGCCTTAAGTTCGAGGTCCCCTTTGTCGGGGCCAGTCGTAAGATGATCCACGAAGATATCGCCGCACTTGGACCTGAGCGCAATATCGTGACCGTTGCTGTTGAGATGGGCGACGTGGATATCGCCGGTGGCTGAAACATACACACTATTTTCCAGATGGACGAAGAGTTCCACATCCCCTTTGACGCCATGGAGACGCAACGCCCGTCCGCGGTCGAATTCATACAGTGCGGTTTTCTTCGACCACTTGTGGATCCGTTTGAAGAGTCGATCCATTCCCCTGTCGATCTTTCCGTCAGCGCAAAGAATGCCCATGGCTCCGTGGAGATCCATTTCGGGATCTGATTGGTCTACTTCCAGAATATGTCCGGCGGAGGTGAGCGACACCTGGCAATGCTCGGATCCCACCCCGACGTGGTCCACCAGGATATCACCGCTCAGGGTCATGAGTCCGACGTTGTTGCCCTTCTTATCCGCCAGGCATTCCACATGGGTGGCCGTCAGTTCGCCTCGGGCAATCACGTGGATTGGTCCTTCGGTATTGGTCACATCGCGGAGGACAATGGCATCGGATTCGTGGATTTCGATCTTTCCTGCGATCGCAACATGCGCATCGACCACCGCGACCTTAGTGTGGAGGAAGATGCCGGAATCCGCGAACACCTCCATCAGATGGGTGGTTATCGGGTCCTTTCCAGTCATGTACAATTCTTTGGCTGCCTCGAGCCGGATGTGCCCGGCAGTTTCGCCGGTACTGACGGGCCCGCTGATCAGGACATCGCCGCCGGCTTTAATCACAATCTCCCCTTCAGGTGCATCCACCGATACCAGTTCGATGTCGTCTACCTCATTCAGGTAAATGGTGCTGCCGGTTACTTCCGCGACCAGGGTATCGACATCGGTCTCCAGATCCTGGCCTGCTCCCGGTCCGCCGATGCTCACCCCGGCCGTGAGATAGGCTGTTGAAGCGACCAGGTCGATGGCGTCATCTTCTGGATCCTCATATATCGATCCGGCAGCCGTCAGGCGGACGGTTCCGTCATCGGCCCCAGCATCCAGGTACCCGAGGACAATATCTCCGCCGGTCGATTCCAGTGAAATGTCACCCGCACCGGATTGCACTTGGACAACTGTAATTGTCCCTGTCGATGTGAATTTCACGGTGCCGGAGGCGAAAACGATCAACGAGACATCGCCGACAACATCGTATACCACATCGCCGCCGGAGGAGCCTTGTAGGTTGATATCCAGTTCGAGGTTCAGTTCCGGCTCCGTCTTACTGCCGAACTCTCCTGCAGCAATTATGAGTGCATGGTTACCGGTCACATCCACATCCGGGTCCGTCGAGGCGACCTCGCGAATGTCACCGGCGGAGACTATCGAGATTCCGGCATATGCTTTTCCTACAGTTATTGAATCGATCAATACATCGCCGTTCGTAGTCGTCAGGTTAATGTCGTTGCCTTCGAGATCTGTCAATGATTCAACGTAGAGCGCCGTTATGGTGCCTCCGGCGGTGACCGATATCGCCCCGTCAAACATGCGGACGAAGAACAGTGCGATGCCATCCGTTTCGGTGACGATCGCATCCCCGCTCCCTTCAACAACAAGGTTCAGGGACCCAACGTCTGTGGTCAACTCGATGCCGTCGGTTTCGGTAACCGTCAGCGCTCCCGGGGTGGCAGCGGTGAGCTGATTTACCGAAGTGTTGAGTACCATGGCGCCGTCGGCCCTGGCTGTATGCCTGTCAGCGACCAGCCTTCCGAGCGGATCAGAGAAAATCTCACCACGGGCCTCGAGGGTTAGCTCATTGGCGGACACTGTGCCGGTTACCGTGATGTTGTCCGCGAAGACCGTCATGGTGCCGTTGAACAGCTCGGCGGTTGCCAAGGTAAGATCATCCTTCTCTTCGACAATGGCATCCCCGCTTTCTTCGATCGTAAGGGACAGTGAGGCGACATCTGTAACCATTTTAACCGAGTCGGCTTCGGTAACCGTGAATTCACCCTGGTTCGACGCTTCAAGACTGTTTACCGTGGTGGTGAGCATCAGATCGCCGGTCGCCGTGGCCGTCAATTCATCGGCAGTAACCGTGGCAGTAATCGCGCCCCCGGCGTTCAAGTCGACATCGCCGTTGGATCCTGCATCGACCACACCGCCCTGGATGTCTTCAGTAGCGGTCAGAGTTATATCGTTGGTATCGGCATCCTCCATCGATTCGATCAGCACCGCGGTGATGCTCCCGTCGGCCGTCACCGTTATTGATCCGTTGGCGGTCCGAAGGCTGGCAAGTTCAATGTCATCGGTTTCTGTAATGATGATATCACCGGCCAGACGCGATTCACCCTGCAGAGATGAAACCGTAGTTTCAATATCTAGTTTCCCTGCTCCACCAATCTCATCTTGGACTGTCAGAAGTAACAGATCAGCCACAAAATCAACTTCTAGGTCACCTGATTCAATCTCATTGACCGCATCGGCAGAGGTCACGCTAATCGTGTCACCCTCGGCAATGACGCTGCCGATATACATATTTCCTGAAGTCACTGTCCTTATGTCTACATTCTGGGCATTGCCGCCGGCGGTCACTTTTTCAACGGTCAGATCCCCTTCGGTAACCTCGATGAAGATCGCACCGTCACCGGTCTCAGCCTCGCCGACGGTCAGATCCCCGCCGCCGGCCTGGCTGAACCCGATGTTGCCCGTTCCGGTTGTTAGGGATGTCACGGTCACCAAAGAGGCCAGGGTGTTTTCAAGATCGATATCTCCATTGGTGGTATCCGCAGCGATGCGCGCGGCTGCCGTCTCTATGGTCTCAGCCTGACCGATTCCTGAGACTGCATCGATATCAAGGACTGCCGCCGTCAGCTCAGATTGGGCATCGTCACCACTTTCTTCAACCGCACCGGCAGAGGTCACGGTAATCGTGTCACCCTCGGCAATGACACTGTCGATATACATATCTCCTGAAGTAATTGTCGAGAGGGTTACATCCCGGTCATCGCTACCGGCGGTTACATCTTCAGCGATCAGACTCCCTTCGGTCACCTCGATGAAGATCGCTCCGTCACCGGTCTCGGCTTTGCTGACCGTCAGATCCCCACCGCTGACCTGGCTAAACTCGATGTCGCCAGTTCCGGTCGTCAGGGACGTCACGGTCACCAAAGAGGCCAGGGTGTTGTCGAGATCGATATCGCCATCGGTGGTATCCGCTGCGATGCCACCGGCTGCTGTCTCGATGCCGGCTACTGCACCGATGCCGGTCGCCGCATCGATGTCAAGCACTGCCGCCGTCAGATCCGCTTGTGGATCGTCACCGCTCTCCTCGATCGCACCAGCCGAGGTCACGGTAATCGTGTCATCCTCGGCAATGACGCTGCCGATAGATATATCTCCTGAAGTAATTGTCATAAGGGTGACATCCCTATTCGTGCCGCCAGCGGTCACCTCTTCAGTGATCAGGTTCGCCTCTGTCACCTCTACGAAAATCGAACCGTCACCGGTCTCGGCTTTGCTGACCGTTAGATCCCCGCCGCCTACCTGGCTGAACCCGATGTCGCCTGTTCCGGTCGTCAGGGACGTCACAGTCACCGCAGCGGCCAGGGTATTATCGAGATCGATATCGCCATCGGTGGTATCCGCAGAGATGCCCGCGGCTGACGTCTCGATGGGCTCAGCCTCGCCGATCCCTGAGACTGCATCGATATCAAGCACGGCCGCTGTCAGATCCGCTTGTGGATCGTCACCACTTTCTTCAACCGCGCCGGCCGAGGTCACGGTAATCGTGTCGCCCTCGGCAATGACGCTGCCGATAGATATATCGCCTGAAGTAATTGTCTTAAGGGTTACATTCTTATTGGTGCCACCGGTGGTCACCTTTTCTGCGGTCAGGTTCGCATCTGTCACATCGAAGCTGATCGCACCGTCACCGGTCTCGGCCTTGTTTACCGTCAGGGCACCGCCTCCGGCCTGGCTGAACTGGATGCCCCCTGTATCCGTTGTCAGCGAGGTAACGGTCACCAGAGAGGTCAGGGTGTTTTCAAGATCGATATCTACGGTGGTGGTATCCGCAGCGATGCCCGGGGCTGCCGTCTCGATGCGGGCTACTGCACCGATACCGGTCACCGCATCGATGTCAAGCACGGCCGCCGTCAGGTCCGCATCTGCATCGTCACCGCTCTCTTCCACCGCACCGGCAGAGGCTACCGCAATCGTGTCACCCTTGGCGGTGACGCTGCCGATATAAATATCTCCAGAAGTAATTGTCCGGAGGGTTACATTCTGGTCATCGCCGCCGGCGGTCACCTTTTCAGCGGCCAGGTTTCCTTCGGCTGTTACCGTTATCGATCCGCTGGCAACCTGCACATTATCCAGGGAGATGGCGTTGGTTTCGGTGACGGTAACTTTGCCGGCACCCGTGATCTCTGCATCCAAGCTTGCTACCGTGGTGGTCAACGTCATGGTTGTAGCCGACCCGACTGTCAGCACATCGGCAGCAACCGTCGTCGCGAGCGCCCCGGCCGAGGTCAAGGTGACATCGCCGTCCGATCCGGCGTTAATCGTGCCACCCTGGATATCATCGGTCAAAGCGGTCAGGGTGATATCGTTTGTATCCGAATCGGTCTGTGATTCAACTAGCACTGCGGTGATCTTTCCGCCGGCCGTTACTGTAATCGACCCGTCGGCAGCCTGAACATTATCCAAAGAGATGCCATCGGTTTCGGTGATGGTGATATCCCCAACAGCGGTGGTGGTCGCATAAAGGGTGTCAATTGCGGTCTTGAGGTCGACGTTTCCACCGGCCGTCACCGTCAGATCCGATGCCGTGATCGGCCCGATGCCAAGGATACCGCCGTCCGAAGTCAGTTCCGCCGCCCTTGTGGACCCGGCGTTCAGAGTTTCAATCCGAAGCTCGCCGCTCTCACCGTTGACAATCACTTCAAAGTTGACAGGGCCGCCGTCCGGGCCGGTATCGAACTGCTTGATGTCGGCGGTATCATCACCGCCGCCGGCGTTGACCGTCAGCGACCCGGTTGGGTTCCGGAAGTCGACAGACTCGCTCGTCCCGGCGCTCCACATACTGGAGTAATTATCGTTGGGCATCGCGTCATCGTCGATGAAGATATCATCATCAGCACCGCTGAAAGTAAACACGCGGTTCGTCGCATCCATTTCGTCGAGGATAGGCTCGAGACCCGTGTAGGTGATGGCAGAGCCATCAAGGTCTATCGCGCCGGATCCGGCTCCGGTAAAGGTGTGAGTGATCTGGTTGGCGGATCCGCCGGTGACGACCATTGTGTCAAAATCACTGGGGCCGTCGCCAATGAACTCGATACCGTCGGCCGGTATCGGATTTCCATTGCTCAGATCGATGATCAGAGTGTCATTGTCGCTTGATCCGTTTATCGTCAACGGGAGTGCTCCGGCCAAGGGAGAGGAGAAAACCACCGTACCGTTCAGCAATGCTTCGATGGAGCTGCCGTTTACACGGAGCCGGTAGGTATCCGCAACACCGTTGTCTGCCTGGGGACCGGCGTCCATGTTCTCGTCATCAAAGACCGTTATCATGACCGTCCGGGTGTCCGTCAGGGCCGGGCTGCCGGCATCGTCCACCCGCACGGTCAGGCGGTAGGTCCACGGCCCCTGCTCTTCCGATGGCGCCCAGGAGAATTCGCCTGTCGCAGAATCGATAGTGGCGCCGCCCGGGACATCCCCCACCAGGCTGAAGTTGAGGGTGTCCGCCGGCATATTTAGATCCGGGTCGTCGGCAACGGCCGTAAAGGTTAGCGTTTCACCCTCGGTAACCGCCTGATCAGGTATCGGCAAGAGCTGCGGCGGGTCGTTTACGGGCGTGACGGTGATGTTCACCGTGCCCACGTTGCTGTCCCCGATGCCGTCATTGACGGTGTACGTAAAGCTGTCTCCACCGTTGAAGTTCGGATCCGGCGTGTAAGTCAATTCACCGCTATCGGTGATAACCAGGGTCCCGTGACCGGGCCCGCTGACAAGGCTCACCGACAGAGGATCGTTGTCCGGATCGAGACCGACCCTCACACCGGCCAACGGTTCGTCTTCCGGGGTCGTCACATCCAGGTCGTTTGCCACCGGCAGGTTGTTGGCATACGTGGCAAACTGGCCCAATAGCACCGGATCCTGTCGCATTGCCTCCACGGCGGACCGGATTTCCTTGGAAAAGATGCTCTTGAACCGTTCCAGCGCCGCCGGATTTCCAATCAGTTCCAGTATATCCTTTACATCTTCCGGCTGTTGAACGGCATCGGAAACCAGGCTGATCACGGTGGCCAGTTCCACGTCCGGATCATCGATCAAAACCTTGATGGCTGCCGCCATCCCGCGGATGGCCTGCTTCGTGATCGGACTACCGGTCAGCAGGATTTCAAATTCAGCTTTTTCGGTCTCATTGACCTTGCCGTCTTTGTCGGTGTCCATCATGGTGAACACGGCGCTGGTAATGTTGCTCAGTTTCAGTTCGGATTTATCCAGATACGAAAGCACGTCGGAGACACCGGAAAGATCATCGAGTTCAGCGATTTTCGGCAGAAGGGACATCAGCTTGATACCCTCGCCTGACTTCAGAGCCTTGAGAATCAGACGGGCATCAGCCGGAAGCTGGTCCGGACGGAACGTCAGGGTGAATTCCCCGGACAGATTTGTCTCTGCCGGACCGCCCGCTAATTCTCCGTTGACAAGCGCCACGACGATCGCATCGGCGATGGGGCCGTCGGTGGCCACACCCGTCAATTCGATCACCCGGTGAACGGTGATCGTCACGGTCGCGGGAGCCGATACGGCGTCACCGTCGCCGGCCGTGTAGGTGAAGGTGTCGACGCCGACAAATTCCGGATCAGGGGTGTAGGAGAACGAGCCATCGTCGTTGAGCACCAGGCTGCCATTGGCGGGATGACTGGCAACCGCTGCGGTCAGGACGTCCTGATCGATGTCGGCGTCGTTCTTCAGCAGGCCGTCTTCCGGCCATACGGTCAGTGTGCCGTTCTCATCGACCTCATAGGTATCATCCGCCGCCACCGGCGCATCGTTGACGCCGGTAATCGTGACGATGACAGTAGCGGTGGCGACGCCGCCGTCTCCGTCATCGATGGTATAGTCAAAACGGTCCGTCGCGGTCTGACCGTCTGCCAGGAACTCGAACTGGCCATTGGGATCGTAGGTCAACGTACCGCTGTTCAACACCGCCAGGCCGATAGTTTCCGAGATATCCAGGCCGGTGACGCTCAGAACGTCGCCGCCGGGATCGACATCGTTGGAAAGGGCCAGCACGGTCGCATCGAGCGCCGTATCTTCGTCCGTGCTCGCCTCATCATTTTTAGCTGCCGGCGCCGCGTTGGCTACGGAAATCGTCAGTGTTTTCTCGTCGTAGGACGACATGCGGTCGGTTACCCGCACCGTCACGGGAACCGCTCCCGGCCCCGGCACCCCGGCCAGCGTCCAGGCGAAAACGCCGGTGAACGGATCGATGGCGGCACCCGCCGGGGCTGCCCCACCCAGGCTGAAGCCAAGCGCGTCATTGGGCATGTCCGGATCGCTTGCCTGTGCCGTAAACGTCAGGGTGTCCCCCTCAACCACACTCTGATCATCGATTGCTTCCAGGACCGGCGCATCGTTGACCGGAAGGACCGTGATGGAATAAGTAGTGCGGGCACTTTCGCGGACGCCGTCGCTGAAAACGAAGTCGAAGCTGTCCTCGCCGTAGAAGTCCGGGTCGGGCGCATAAGTGAACACGCCCGGGGTATCGCTGGTCAATACCCCGTGCAACGGATCGCTGACCGGCACCATTGTAATGGGATCACCATCCGGGTCGACCGCGATCGAAGTGACGTTGCCAGCCGTGTCCACCCCTGTCAGACCCAGGGTTACGGGTTGATCCTCGTCGGTTGCCGTCCAGCCCGGGATCAAGACGGTGGGTGGACCGTTGGCCCAAGTCTCGTATTGGTCCGCCAGTGTCGAGTCGTTCCGCATGGCCTGCGCGGCCTCCTGGACCTTACCGGGAAGGAGCCCCTCGACCCATCCGATCAACTGATTAGCGATATTCAGAACCGAATCGAGATCACCCGGCGTCACCCCCTCCAGCAACCCGCCGGCAAGCTCCAGGATGTCATCGGGCAACGGGCCCTGCCACGACACAGCCTGGGTGATCGCCCCGATCACGGCATTCAATTGCGAGGGATCATCCGTGAACACCTTGACGACGGCGGCCGCGCTCCGAATCGCCTCTGTCACAGCCGCCGGATGCGCATCAAGGAGTTCCAGGACGGTACCCAGCTCCACCGGATCGATGGTGCCGTCCTGATTTTCATCGATCAGGAGGAACGCCACGCTGGTGATATTGCTCACGATCAGTTCCGGGATCTGCTGATGCGAAATCACGGAGTCGGCGTCTTCCGGCAGATTGAGCTCGGCGACGGCCGGCAGAAAGGATAGCAGACGAATCATCTCGACCGGGATCTGGTCATCTGCCGGTTTTAGGGCTTCGATCACCAGCCGGGAATCGGGTGTCAGCTGGTCCCGGGGAATGGTGAGGGTGAATTGACCGGATGTATCCGTCGTCGCCACGCTACCGATCACCACCCCGTCGAGCAGCGCGTGGACCTCGGCTCCCGCAACGGGCTGATCATGAACGATACCCGTCACCGTCACTTTCGGCGCACCACCGACCCCCGTCACCTCCACCGATGCCGTGGCCCCTTCCACGGTGACATTCCCGTCATTAACAGGATAGGTGACATAATAGGTAAATCTGTCGAAAGCGCTTTGGCCTGAATTCAGGTGATCGAACTTACCCTTCGGGTCGTAGGTGTAGCCGTCGGTGGGATTGCCGGTTACCTGGCCCACCGTCCCGCTGGTGTCTATCTGGGCCACGTTGAGGAGACCGGTATCATTAGGCAGTTCGTCGTCATTGTCCAGCAGGTCGGCCGAGGATATGGACAGAGAGGTATTCTCATCGGTGGAAAACAGATCATCGTTAAGTCCGATGATCGTCATACCTGGATCTGTTTCGAGATCCGAAAGGTCCGGATTTGCCGGCCACACATAGTAGAAGCAGACCCTGGCAGAAAGATCGACGTCCGCGGTGTCAGGATTGTCAGCATCCTGGATGGAACCGTCGGGCGTTCTCAGATGGATGAAGCCATTTGCCGTGCCGGTCTCGATACGACCAACGGAAATATCCCCCTTTTCCGTCCGGAGCGTGATTCCGATGCCCGGTGTATCACCGCCGCCGTTTATCAGTCGCGCATCAATGGTTCCGTCGGAACCGCTGGAGAGCACGTCCAGCGTTATGGAGCCATCGGCCGTGGTAATGTGTTCCACAACCACGGCATCCAGCTGGGTGATCGTCACGTTCCCGGCGCCCGTCACCTCGGCTTCTTGAATCTTATCCACCTCGGTGTTGATCTGAATCCGGGAGCCTGCAGTGGCATCGAGAGACACCGCTTTCACCGGAAAGCTTTCATAGTACGGCCGGGTCTCGCTCGTGTATCGGAAATTGAAGTGTCTTCTCGGGTCGCGCACGTCCCCCGATGTCATATGCTCGTAGGCGTAGTGTTGGCGGCTCTCGAAGTCGTCCACCCGGACGTAGTGCCCGCCCGGATCGGTCCCGCCGGGTACGTGTTGCGGCGCGTTGTCGTTGATTGTTTCGTGATCGGCAGTGTAAAGACCCGTATCTGGATTCTCGGTCCAGAACAGATCGTAAGTCGCCACATCATTGTCGTCGCCGGGATATTCGTTCCACGCCGCTTTCGCGTGGTAGACATGTCCCTGGTACTGCCAGTGATGGCCCACCACCACCTGGTCCCATCCCCCCGGAGCCGATGTCTTCTGGTAGAACGCATTTCCACCCGGCTGCCCGGAATCGGTCATCGTCCACAGGGAATTGCCGCTGTCGGCCCCCCAGGCAACCCGGTCGAACTCCTTGGTGTAGCGGGGCTTGGGCGAGGTGTCGTGCACATAGGCCGGGCTGTAAGCTTTCCACCAAGCCATGGGATCCACATCCGTGTCGGTGGTGTACCTCCCCTGGACCCAGTCAACAGCCCGGTAGGCGTTGTTTTCAAGCCACTGCACAAAACCCTGGCGAGGATAGGATGGGTAAGCCTCATTATCGTAGTACATCCAGATTCCATTTATATAATCCCGGTAGGCGCCGGGCTTTTCGGACTGGTCGTAGGGGTCGCCGCTGTAATGATCGTAGTAAGGACCATAAACGTCTTTGGCCTGATAAATACTGTATTTCACATCACATTTTATTTCCGCAGATTCAGCGAGAAACGGAAATAACGGGACGACACCTTTGGAAACGGGTTTCCAGGCTTCCGTGTATCGCTGACCAAATATGTTTCTCCACCAGCCCCGGTAATAAAACCTCACATCGTCGACCCGTTTTTGCTCAGACGGGCTGTAATAATCCCACCTCCCGATGTAAGGCGCCTCGTCGTAGGCTTTTTGGCAGGCTGCCGGCCAGGTCCATAAATTTCCGCCGTACACCTTGGTTCCCCACGTGTCTCTTCCCGTATCTACCAATTTATAACCCAGGTAATCGCGGGTGTCGCCAAGGTATTCGCGGAATTCCCCGATCTTCTCCGCAATCCGTTGCTGCAGCTGCTCGGCATCGACAAGGATGTGGTCATCCAGCCCCGGATTCGCCTCGTAGCCCGTAATGTTGTGAGACTTGTCCAGCAGGGCATGGTTAAGGTCCGTCAGGCTTCCGGTTTGCAAAAGGGCGTCCAGGTCGTCGGCGGCCGAGACCTTCACCTGGATCGACTGGCCATGGGCATCCTGCACGGACTGCCAGTAATAGGGGACTTCCACCCACAGGCCGGAGACGAGCTCTACGGTCTCAAATGCCGCCGGCTGGGTCCAACCGGGTGTTTCGGAGTAATGGTAGTCGGCCCCGGGGGCGAGCATGTCCACAAAGCGTGTGTCGGACACAACCTCCAAGCCGTACCAGGGCACCCAGTCGCCACCCGCCGGTTTGGCCACCCCCTGCTGGAGCAGGTTGTTAAACTCATAGGCCGGCCCCGCTGTCACCTGCTTCCGGCTGTCGCGATAGGCCTGGGTGAAGGCTTTGTAATCTGCATAGCCGCCGTTATCGCTGTTGGCGCCTGCTGCGCCCTGCCACGTGGCATCACTCCAGGTGGTGTTCCACCAGCCGATCTGGTGCAGTTTCACGTTTGTGGTACGCCCCGTATCGCCGATGTCTTCATAGGTGACGGCATCCGCATCTACGTAGACGGATCTCCGGATATCGTCCAGGGCGCCCAACTGAATCTTGACATAGAAGTCCGGCCTCTCGGTGGGCGGCAGCTGATCAATGTTGTCACCCAAAACTTGGGACGCCGGGTAATACTCCCATTGGGTCGAGCTGCTCCAGGCCGGAACATACGGGTACCCGCCCGGGGTTCCGTTCCTGTCAATGACGATGCGGCCGCTGCCCGGCCGGTAGGTCACCTGATAGAGCTTCTTCAGGGGAACCTTGCTGTCGAGAATCCGGGCGGTTTCCGCAACCTGGCTGACGGCATACCCAGACAGGTCATTTTGGAAGGCCTGGGTCAACCCAATGTATTTAGCTAAAATGTCGCCGTCGACGGAGATATAGCCCAGGGAAAGCAGATCATTCCAGATGGCATCGGCATCAGGCGCCAGCGTGGCGAAATCGGTTAGGGCCACCTTGCCGTAGGGCACTCCTAAATCACCGGGGTGGAGGTGGTCATCGCTGTAAGGCACCAAAAGCGGCTGACCGGGATCACTGGCCTCGTATTCTTTTTCGGAACCCGGGTCGTACCACCCGATCTGATCGACGTCGATGTCAAAGACGGTATACTCGGTTCCTGCCTTGGCCCCGGATTCGGACTCGTTGGATTTACCGGAACCGGTCGCCAGGGTCATGTCCATATATATTTCGACAGCGGCATCAAGCTCGACATTGGCGCCCGCCTCCACACCACCCGTGGGGGAAATCCTGATGTTTTCCCCGGTGAGCTCGATGTTCGAAGCTGCAATCACGTCACCGGTGATTATAATATCATGGGCGGAAGCGGACAGCGTGACGCTCTGGCTCTTGCTGTGGACGTGATCTGCGATGATGTCTCCAACTGCCGAGAGGGTGATCGCACCGCTGATGCTCTCGAGTGATTCAACATCAACATCATCCGATTCCGAAACGGTAATCTGCCCGTCGGCCGTTACGATCAGTGAATCGACCGCCGTATCGAGATCTACGTTGCCGCCGGCGGTCACATCCAGGCTCTCGGCGGTAATCGATCCGGATGTGCCGGTGTCTTTGAGGATGTTCTGATTGGAGGACAATGCCACGATATCGGCGGAGATGGTTGTCACGTCAGTCATGTTATCCGCGGTCAGCCGGACCTCGCCGGATGGTATCGCCACCTCCGGCACGGTGAGCGTGCCGCCGGCATTCACCGAAAGCTTCTGCAGATCGGTGCTGGTGATATCCACGGATAACGGGTAGGCCCCCACCTCGAGATTCAGGGATTCGAAGTCCGAGTAAACGATGTCGTTCCCGTTGCCGAGGTTTTGGATAAGACCCTGTGTCAGGGTGCCGCTGCCGCCTGTATGGCCGGTGTCATCCACATCCAAAACGTCAAAGCCGGTTACCCCTTCGCCGTGGACATTGAGCGGCGCGTTGATGCCAGTCAACGTGCCGTTGTCATTGGAGGGTGTCGTTCCGACAAGGGCTCCGCTGCCCACGAGCACCAGATTGTCACCGTCTCCGCAGTAAACGGTCGTTTCGACATCGATGGCCCGCACGGCAATCTGGTCGTCGCCGCTGCCGGTGTCGACATCGACGTGTTCCACCCCCTGGAAGCCGACGTGTATGGACGAGGTGCCGGTTGCCGTGATCGTGCTATTGGTGCTGGTGTCCAGGTCCAGCCAGTCCGACTGGCCGGTGCAAGTCACCACCAGCCGGTCATCGCCGGTGCCGCTGTCCACGATTCGTATCTGGCCGCCATTGCCCGGCGTCACGGCTACCAGGTAATGCTCGTCAAAATTGCCGTTGTTGTCCGCGCTGTCGAGATCGGCGATCCCGGCCCATGGGGAGACACTGAAAATGGTGCTTCCCACCTGGATGCTGCCGTCCGCATCATTGACCACGAAGGTGTTGTTGCCGGTTCCGCCGGTGAGCACCGCCTTCTCGAAGAAACCATTGAGGGTATCCACCGCTGCCCCGGCGGCAAACCGATCACCTGTGTCCGTGAGTTTCTGAGAGGGGGCGGTGCCTGTCGCAAACGGCGTCTGCCCGGCGTCCTTGAGGAGAGTTCCCACCACCAGAAGGTTGCCGAACAGGCCGATATCCGCATCGACGCTTTCCTTCAGGGTATCGATGTCGACCGGGTTACCGGCGCTTGCCTCGAAGAAATTGTCGTCGCCCTCACCGCCGGTCATGGTGTCACTGCCCGGGCCGCCGTCGATCATGTCGTCAAAGGGAGACCCGATGATGTCGTCGTCGCCGTCACCGCCCATAAGCTTCAGCGCGATCAGATCCGGGTAGGTTACGTTGTCCTGCGTATCCGGATCTTCCAGACCCGTGGCATCGATCGTATCATGGCCGCCCAGGGTGTCGATGATCAGGACATCACCGTCTGAGCGCCGGCAGTCGGTCAGCAGGATGTCGACCACCGCTGTGTCGGCGGCGTCTGTGATGGCAATGCCCGCATCCTGCATGCTGCCGCCGCTCTCGTTTCTTCCGTCCAGGATAACGGTGTCATCCCCGCCGGTCCCCCGGACAGTCACCTCATCGGCCCCGGCCAGGGTGTCCACGATCAGGTTTTCAATCCCAGCGGCTTCGATGGAACCCCATTCGGAGCCGTTGCTCATTCTGGCAAACTTGAAGGCCTGGGCCTGAAGCGTCGAGATCACCAGGTCATCGTCAGAGGCGGTGACCGTGATCACCAGTTCATCCTGTCCCGCGCCGCCCTGAACGTTGTTGAGCACCAGTTGGGCCGCCTGCCACTCGATCCGGTCGTCTCCCGCACCGCCATCAATGGTGTCCACACCGCCACGGCCGTCGATCGTGTCATCATCGTCACCGCCGTCGATCACGTCCGCCGCCGAACCACCACGGAGTTGGTCATTGCCGATGCCGCCGTTGATTGTTGCCGACCCACTGCCGTTGTGGGTGATCTCGTCGTGGCCGCCCCCCCCTTTGTAGTCCGCGGTACCGGCGTTTCCGGTGGCCTCCAGGTAATCGTCGTCGTCGCCCCCATAAAGGTCGGCGTGTCCTCTGCCCCGGTGAGACAGGATGTCGTCGCCGCCGTCGCCGTGAAGTTCCACCGGCACCAGGACGCCGTCGCCGACGATGATCTCATCGTCGCCGTCACCGGCATGAGCGACGATCTTTGTCACCTGGTGGTAGGTCTTCTGTTCCCCGCGGAACCCCACCCGCACCGACTCACTGTTGGCATCGCCGCCCACGTGCTCGATGGTGAACGTTTCATCGGTTTCCGCCTCGGCGATGCCGCGGACGCTGCTGCGGTTTCCCATGTTGAGATGAAGGTCACCGCCCGACCATGTGCTCCAAGCCGCCGGATTGGTTCCCTTGTTCCCCGCCAGGTAAGTGACGGGCGGCGGGGTATAGGTCGGCACGGCCTGGTACTTGGGCAGATTAATATAGCCCAGGGTAACGGGCGGCAGGCTCTTGGTTCTCGTTTTCCACGTGAACCATTCCAAATATCGTTCCGTGTAGGTGACCGTAAACTTGACCGGAATACTGCCCTGCCCCTCTCCGTCGATGCTCACGATCACACCGAACGAGCCGAGGGAATATAGGCAACCGTTACCCCCGCCGCTCCCCTGGCAGTGAGTTCGATCCGGAATTCATCTTTCTTATTCTGATCCAGCCGCATCCGGAAATCGGCGCTCCAGTTGGGGCCGGTCCCGAGAATGGTGAGATTCTGTTGCAGGCTGAAGGCGACATCAAAATGCCCCTTTGAGTTGAGCCAGCCTTTTACGCTGGTTGCGAGGCCGAAGATGTTGGCACCGGCCTTGAAAGCAAAGATCCATTCACCGGCAGCCAGGGGTTGGGTGGTTTGCGTCTGATCGTAACCCACCGTGACGTCCCGATCCCCGCCGACCCGGATGGTGAATCCGGCGGTGAAGCGGAGTATTTTAAGGATGCTGATGTCGCCGTTGAGCGCCAGCCCGAATGATCCTTTGCCGAGAGTCGTGCCGGAAAGATACCGCGACGTATGGCAGGTATTGATCTGAAGCGTTCCGCCGGCACTGATCTCCACCACGCTGAAAATGTTCGCCTTCAGGGTCACGCCCAGGACCAGGGCCACCCCGGGATGGCTGTCGACGTATATGGCGCCGCCACCCTTTACCGCCACATTAAAGGCCTTGAGGTCCAGGGTCAGGTCGGTCTCGAGAACGAATTGGCCCTGCCGCAGATCGATGGATATGGATCCGGAACCGGTGGCAAAGCCGACAAACGTGACCTCGGCAGACATTTTCACCCGGAATCCGGGAGCAATGTTGTTCCAGGTGTTTGATGTGGTATTCAGCTCGAGCTGTCCTTGTACCTTAGTAAACTCCAGGCCGATCTGCTCGCCGAAATCAGCGAACAGGCTGATCGTGATCCCTGCCACCAGTCCTGTAGTGTCGATACGCATGGCGCCGGAAAAATACAGGCTCCCGATGGTGTCCAGGTTCAGCTCTCCGTTGGCCTGGACTGTTATCTGGATGGGGTCTCCTGTGAAGGTGAACGTGAAGCTGCCCTTCATGTCGACGAGATGGCCGACCTTGAGATTTCCCTCGAGAATCAGACGCAGGTCGAAACCCGCACCGAGGCTCACTGGACCAACAACGATACCGTTCGAATCCGTGGCGATCTGGTTGGCCTCGGCGTGATGTGATGGAAACTGGGAGGGGTCGGCTTCGTGCTTGGTCTGGAACGTGTCAATTTCAATCGGGTTGTCGAAGGAGTTCACCTCCAGCAGGAACTGGCCGCTCAGGGAAACGCCGGGAATAATGCCCCCGGCTACGATGGACAGGGATGCCCGGCCCACAATACCCGGATCGACAACATCTTCAGTGGCAGGGTTGTCCGAAAAAAAGCTGAAGTCCAGGCTCCCGGTCAACGATCCCAGGTTGTCGATGTTCGTGCTCACCGCTCCCCGGATACGCAAAAAGCTGTATACTACTTCTTTGGCTCCTAGGGTCATTATTCCCGTTTCTGCATCAATACCCACAAACCCGGACAGCGTTATCTTGTCAAAGAGGGTAATAGACCCCATAATCCGGGCCGATATGTATATCGACGAGGAATTGGAATTCTTGGGTGCATCCCCTTTCTCGTTGGGCAGGGATTCAAAGATGGTGATTTCCGTGGGATCCCCTTTCGGAAGGAACTCCAGGAAGGATTTCGGGATCTTGAAGGTCTGCCGCTGTTTGGTTGTGTTGAACATGACCTGGACGCTTCCCTTGAAACTGAACACACCTCCGATGTTCGACAGGGCGCCCCGGTCGTCGTCCGGGCGATCATCGTCACTCACCGCATCGGTGGAAATTTCCAGTTTGAGAAGCGCAGCGATGCCGGCATTGTCGTTCGAGTTTGCCGCCGGGTTGACCACCACAAGCAGGCCTGTGGCATCGCCCTCAAAGGAGAGCTCCACGATCTTGGCATAGGCTCTGGCGAATATCTCGAAGCGCCCGGGTTCGATATTCAGATAGAACGCGCCGGTCAGCTCGACCCAGTCCGGATCGCTTTCCTTAAAATACGGAGCGTCCGACCTCATGGAATCCGGGTCCTTGATCTTGAGGGGCCCGATTACCTCGACGGTGATGCTCCCCGGGCTGAGCTCCACGGTCTGCGCTTCGCCATGGACCGTAAGGAAGGTCCGGCTATCGACTGTCTGTTTGACGATGAAGTAATGGTTGTTGCCGTCGTCCACCCGCCACTTCTTTCCCATGACAATGGTTTTGACAGACGCTGTCTGTGAAAGTGTAATCCCGGGGTAATCCGGATTTACCGGTGTGCTGAAGCGGGTCTTCCAATACGTCGGCACGGTGCTGGCGCCATCGAGGGAGGCGGCCTTGGAGGCGTCACTGACTTCGAACAGCATATCCCCCGGGATGCCCTCGAGCACGAGGGTTTCGGTTTTGGGGGTGCCGGTCAGATTGACCTGCAGTCCGGCCTTGCCTTTAAGAAAGATCCCGTACTGCTCGAGAACGTCGAAGTTGGTCTCGAACCGGGCCACACCCCAGAATTCGGGCATCCCGGAGGAGACACTCTGGTTGTTCATGTCCAGGATGAAGCGCGCGGCGCCCGAGGCGATGTTTCCGATCTGGATGACCTTGATGGTGCCCGAGGCGTCGAGGGTGAAGTACTTCTGAGCGAAGTCGATCTCCAGGGTGGTTTCGCCCCGGATTTCGAATATCGGCTCGGCAAACAGCTCGCCCAGGCGCAGTTCCAGCCCGCCGGTCAGTTCTATGAAAAACAATTTGTTGGATTCGGCCGGATCGGCGGACCGGATCTGCTCGATCACCTGGAAGCTTTCGGTTTCCGCCGCCCCCGGGGTGCCGTTCTCGTCGGTCCAGGAGCCGGCAATGAAATCGACCGTTACGGTTCCTTTTTCCAGATTGCCGTCGAGGTAGTAGCGGTAGGTATGGCCGTCTCCGAGTCGAGTCGGGGCGCCCACCACTGACACGTCGTTGACGGTGGTGGCCGACCCGCCCAGCACGATTTCGTCGCCGTCGATGGTGGATCCGGCCAGCTCTGCACTGCCGAGGGTTTGGAATCGAACGTCGAGGTAGCTGCGCGTGTCTCCCGCCGCGATGGTGACGGTACGTGGTGCTTCGACTTCGCTGTCTACACCGTCATAGGTCCAGTTGCCCTCGTTGAACGACAGGGTCACGTCGTCTCCGGCGGAGACGTTGCCGGTGAGCCTATATCGATACGTGTGGAGCTGAACCTCATTGATCAGCACGGCGGTCAGATTCTCACTCCGGTCGTCTGCTCGGGTTACCGTGAACTCATCTCCCGTAATGCTGGAACGGTCCAGTGTGGAAAGATCCCCGAAATGGACGTCGATGAAGAGCGCGTCGCTGTCGTCAAGTTCAACCGTCAGGGTCCGTTCGGCGAAGTTGTGGACCCGGTCGCCGTCCGGGTCCTTCGCGCTCCAGCTGCTGTCGATAAACGTCAGGGTGACATCACCGCTCGCAAAATCCCCGCGGGTCCAGTAGCGGAAGATGTTGCCGCCCAGGTGCAGCGGCGGCTGGGTATCGTCCAGAGCCAGTTCCTGGCCTCCGGCCGCCGAGAGCGTGAATTCCGGCGCCAGATCGATGATCGAATCGATGTCGAGCTCGGCCGCATAGGCCGGTACCTGGAATGTGACGTCGATGAAGCCCCGGTGGTTGATCGCTTCCGTGTCGACAGCGGCCCCGGCCACCGGGTCGGCAAGGTCGGCGGAAAGCTCATGCACACCGAATCTTTCTGTCTCGCCCAGATTCACCGTGCTGGTATTGTCTGTCCACGAACCGGGGATGAAGGCAACGGTCACTTCTCCGGGCACAAAACTTCCGGTCAGGTAGTAGCGGAACGTGTTTGTGCCGGGCAGTTGATCCGGGGCCTGTGTGGCATCGAGGGCTGCGGTGTCGCGGCCCGATCCGCCCAACGTGAATTCGGGATCATTGATGTCAGTTATGGAATCGACATCCAGGGTGTTGCCACCGGTGGGCCGGAAGGCGACATCGATGTATGTCTTATTGATCGTTGTGGGGTCACCCACCGGCACGGTGCCGGTCTGGGTGCTGTCGACCGCACCGCCGCTGTTGTCGATATAAGACCAGCTTTCGGTGATGAATGTTACTGTGACGGGATTGGAGGCAGTGGTGTCATATGAGCCGGTGGTCCAGTAGCGGAATTTCGTTGAAGTCTCGCCTGGCTCGTCGGCCTCATCAGTCTCTCCGTCTTGGTCATTATCAATCCCGTCTCGGATCCACAGCGGCGCCTGGGTACTGTCCAGTTGTATATTACCCAGCCCTGCTCCGCCTAATTGGAACTCGGCTTCAAGATCTGTGACCGATGTGACCAGGAGCGACGATCCGGCGGGAACGCTGATCTCCACATCGATGTAGCCACGGTCGTTGATGGCCGTCGTTCCGATGGCCTCCCCGTTGAGTGGATTGGCCAAATCGGCGGTGGGTCCCTGAACCGTGAATGTTTCCGTCTCTGCCACGTTGGTATAGGGCCCGTTGTCGGCAAAGGCGCCCTTCACAAAGGTCACCGTCACGTCGCCGGTGGCAAACTGGCCGTCGATATAATAGCGGAAGGCGTCGGTGCCCGGAAGGCGGGTGGGGGCCTGCGTGGAATCAAGGGCCGAAGTGCCGCTGCCCGTTCCGCTCAATGTGAACTCGTCGCCGAGGGTCGGGTTTGAATTGGCGGTATCCGTGATCGTGGCGGCATCCAGTTGGTTACCCTGCGTCGGATAAAACGTGACATCCAGGTAGGTGCGGTCGTTGGTGCCCGAAAGGTCCTCAAGGCTGTCGGTGCTGATGGGACCGGCAGGATCCGTCACGGACCATGTATTGGGGCTGATTGTGACCGTAACGCTGCCCGGGCGGAAGGCCCCGGTGACGGCGTACCGAAGGGTGCTGCCGTCTCCTACAGGTTGAGGTTCCACCGTCTCATCGATCTGTACATTACCCAGGCCCGATCCGCCCAAGGTGAACTCGTCGTAATCGGTGACCGAATCCAGATCCACCGCAAAACCGGTCGGCACGGGATAGGGGATGTCGATGTAATCCGCACCGTCCAGGAGATAGGTAATCACGACATCGTCATTCTCGGTTGGCGGTGTCTGCGGGGTTACCTCGATGATGTCGGCATAGAGACGATACTCTGAAGTGCCGAGCGTTTTGCCGTCCACCGTGACCAACAGGATTTCCACCGGCACGGCGGCAAGCTCGAACCGGGCGCTGCTGCCGGCAGGAAACTCGAACGTTTCTATTGCCGCGGACGAGAGATCGCCAAGGTCAACCGGGCCGGTGGTGCCCACCGGATCCGCATAAGACCAGCTCTCGGCAAGAAAGGTCACGATCACGTCGCCGGAGCCAAAGGTCCCGGTAATGTCGTATGTATATGTGTTGCTCGTACCTGTCTTCTCTTTCGGCAACTCGGCGTCATCGAGTTCGGCCGTGCCGAGACCGGGGCCGGACAGGGTGAACTCTGGCGCTAGATCCGTTATCGATGCAAGATCGATGGTATAGCCGTCCGGATGCGCCGGGAAGGTGACGTCAATCGTCTGCCCCTGCGGTGCGCCCAGGTTCAGGACGGTGCCGGGACCGTCCGGCTCCACAAACGACCAGGCCTGGTCGATGAAGTGGATGGTTACGTCTTCCGGAATGCTTTCCGCCTCTATCCGGTAGCGGTAGGTGTTGGCAACGCCTGTCGGTTCCGGCGTCTGGTCGGAGACAAGCGTCACCTGGTTGGTCGTATAGGTCAGGGTGAACTCGTCGCCAACATCGGTAATGGAACCCGGATCGATTTCAAAGCCGTCCGGCGGATCAGGGAAAGTGACCTCCATGAAACTGGCATCGTCCACGGTCACAATGATGTCGCTGTAGGAAAGCGTGCCCGCATCCGGCTTGAAGGACCAGGCTTTTTCCAGGAAGGTCACGGCCACCTCGCCGCTCTCGAAAATGCCGGTGACCCAGTAACGGAAGGTGCCGGTGGCTGCATCCGTCAGGACCGGCGCCTGGGATCCGTCTATCCGCACGCTCCCAAGACCCGGACCGTGGAGGGTGAACTCGGGCGCCAGGTCCGTGACCGAATCGACATCCAGTTCAAAGCCGGTCGGCGAGGCCGGGAGCGTCACATCGATGTAGTTGCGCTGGTTGATCTCGGAAATGTCGATGCCGCCGCCGTCAAAGGGGCCTGCTATGTCGGCCGTGGGGCCTTCCAGGACAAATGTTTCGGTTTCGGCCACGCCCGGGTTGCCGCCGATGTCCTGCCAGCTGCCTGCAATAAATTCAACCTCAACCGTGCCGACGGGGTAGTTGAAATTGGTGTCCGTGATGTTGTACCGGAACCGGGTGATCCCCTCCCGGGCCAGCCGGGCATGGAAGTCGTCCGGGGTCTCATTCTCATCGGACTCGTCGATATTGCCGTCACCATCATTGTCGATCCCGTCGCCACCCTGATTTTTCACCTCGGCCGCCTTGAGCATGGAATTGGCGTCAAAGGCCATCTCGATGGGCACCGGATTGTCGGCCACCACAGCAGCCGACGATGATCCGTTGACTGTCAGGGTCAGTTCGGCGGCGTCCGTGCTGCCCAGTATAGAGTCGTAATCCAGGTCGTTGCCGGGAGTGGGCTGGAAAATGACATCGATGTACTTGCTGCCGTTGTCTTCGATCGCGTTAACGACCGCCACATCCATGGCCGGGCCGCTGAAGGGGGCTGCAACGTCGGCCGTGGGTGTCGCTACCGTGAAGGTTTCAATATCTCCGGGATTATCGGTGCCGTTGGAATCATGCCAGCTGTCCGCCGCGATCACGGCCTCGTACTTGCCGGGCGCAAACGTGTGGTTGAGGTCGAAGTAATAGCGGAAGGTGTCGGTGCCTTCGAGCAGCGAGGGGGTCGCTCCGGAATCCGGCGTGATGGTTGCCAGCGGCGGACCCCGCGGATCCGAAGGATCTAGTAGATTGAGCTGAAATACATCATTATTATCGGTTATGGAGCTCACTGCCGCCGTGTCAAGCGTTGCGCCGGTGGCCGGGAAGAACTTCACGTCGATGGTACTGCGGGCAAAGAACGGGGCGGATGCCTGGTTGGCAGAATCGTCGACTCCCGTCAGGTTCCCGTCCTCGTCTTCATAGGCGCCGTCCGTGTTGAAGATCTGTTCGCCGTCGGCGGCCGTGTACGCCCAGGATTCCTTTAAAAAGGTCACCGTCACCGAATTGCCGGAGACCAGCCGCCCATGGGTCCAGTAGCGGAACGTATTGCCGCTCACGTGGAGCGGCGCCTGGGTATCGTCCAGGGACAGCCCGCTGCTGGCCGGCAGCAGAAACTCGGGCTCGAGATCGGTAATAGACGGTGTATCGATGGCGCCGCCGGTCTGGACATCAAAGTCTACATCGATGTAGCCCCGGTTATTGATGTCCTCGGCGCCGATGGTGTCCCCGTTCCGGGGTCCGGCCAGGTCGGTCAGCGGCGTGGCCGAATCGGGCAGTACCACGTCAAATGCCGCCGGATTGCCGTTGATATCCTTGAATCCCATCTGCAGCTTGCCGTAGGCCGTGAGCACCCGGACCTGGTCGGGCACGTCCGCCAGAAAGAGCACCGTGGCATCTCCCGAACTCACCCTGGACAGATCGGCGTAGAACTTGGCGCTGAGGCTGATGGCGTCCGCCGCAAAGTTCAACTTGCCGGAAATCAGCAGTTTGCCGTCGGTGCTGAGGCTGATCTGAACACGGCCGTTGAAGACATATTCCGAGGTGTACATGGAGTAGATCTTGGCGCTGCCGGTGATGAGCATGGTGGAGGTAAAGGCCGCCTGAAAACCGGCCGGGATGACGCCGCCCTTGATGGCCTGGTACTGCTGGACGACCTGCTGCCGCACATCGGTCAGCCAGGTGGCGGCCGTGACCTGGGTGGTCAGGTCGAATGTCGGCAATCGCAGCAGGGCTGGGTCGTCGATGGACGGCAGGCTCTTGAAGAACTCCACGCCTGCCGACAGATCGTTCATGGTCAGGCCCGTAGTGGGCTCCAGCAGGATCCCGCCGGGAACCGACGCGCTGATGTGCGCTCCCAGGGGCCCCAGTTCGGAAAGGGCAAAGCGGATGGTAAGGCCCCCCACGCCCGGCAATCCGAAACCGCCCTGCACCCCCATGAAGAAGACCCGGTCAGCCACCTCGGTGCCCGTGTCCAGGGCGCCGATCTCGTTGCCGTTCCCGTCGAGCTTGATGATGCCGCCCACAAGGGCCGCATCGAGTTCTCCGCCGAACACCTCCCCTCTGACGGACACACCGATGGTCTTGATATCGAGGATCGGGAACCGGCCTTCGAGAAGCAGACCCGGGTCGATCTTGACCCCTTCTATGGCGCCGGAGCACTGAAGACCGGGAATGCCCTCTATGCCGGTGACGCTGGCCGACAGGGTGAGGATAAAGTCCGCCGGATTTGCATTGATGTCCTCCCACTCGAGCCCGATCTCGTTGATCTGGATCGGGATCCAGCTGGGCCAGCCGACACTGCCGTCGGAGGCAGCGCCGGCGCTCAGAAATACCCCGAAGCCGGCCTTGGTCATAAAAGAACCGTCGCCCATGAAGGCAAAGTTGCGGGCCTGACCGCTGATCACCAGGGGCCCGATCTTCAGGTCGGCGCCGATGGCGGCGAAACTGATCACCTCTTCATCGGCGGCCGCCCCCGTGTTGAGCGTCACGTCCTGGCCGGTGAAACTCAGAAAGCTGCCGAGCTTGACGCTGAAGGTGTCGACTCTGAAGACCAGGTCGTCGACCTTGCCGTTGGTAAAGGTCAGTTCGACCCGCATGGCCTCGGTGTCGGGAACGCTGGTATCCGTGGGCTCGCTGGTCAACCGGTCCGAGATCACGGCCGAAACCGGCATACCGGGCAGGAATCTCGCACCGCCCGAAGCGATGTAAATTTTTCCGTTGAACGTGAGTGCCTGGCCGAAGGTGACCCCGAAGTTGGAGACGCCGATGCGGATGTCGTCGAATTCGAGCAGGCTGCCCAGTTTGATGGCTGCATTCCCGTTGGTGGTGGAAAGACTGCTGTTGCCGCAGCCGTAACAGAGTTCTGCTGTGCCCAGGGCAAAACCGTCGCTCCGGACCACCAGGCCGGGGATGGTGGTGCCGGCTGTTGTTTTAAAGGGTTTGATGGAGCCGCTCACCTTGAGCAGGGGGAAACTGACGCTGGCGGTCTGGATGACGACCAGTTCCTGGACTGCCCCGTTGTTCTCCTTCGGATCGTAGGCCGGGTCGTACTTGATCTCGATCCCCTTGGCGCCGGCGAGCACGACATTGGGCACCTCGATCTCCAGGGAGGATACGCTCAGGCTGAACTTGCCGGGGAGGCTGAAGGCAGTGATAAGCTGTGCGGGTTGGAGAGTGAGCAGCTTGTTCACGTCTACCCGGAAGGCGAAGGTGCCGAGGATCCCCTTGATTTCAGCCGTGACGCCGCCAAAGTTCAGGGCGGCCTTGTCGGCGCCGATGCTGACCGAGGCGGAAAGCTGCATGTCTTTAAACGAGAAGTCGGCAATCCCGAACGTGGGGCCCTGGAGTTTGATTGGTCCCATGGCGGCCTTACCGGAGGCGGTGGCTCCTCCCGACCCGGCGGTTCCCAAGGTGAATGTTTCGGTAAAGGCTTCGTTTGGTTGATCGTTGCTGTCCTCCCAGCCGCCGGCCTTGAAGTTGACTGTCACCTGGCCGGTTTTAAAGACGCCGGTCTCGTTGGTCGGGTCCTTGTCCTGGAGGGTAAATCGGTACGTGTGGTACGTGTCGCCATGGAGTTTCTGGACAATTACGTTTTTGGGGGTGCCGTCGGGATTTAGGGCGACATCGGCCACGCCCGGGCCGGACAGGGTGAACTCGTCGCCGTTGATGGAATCTTTTTTGATTGTGGTCCCGGCCGGGGCTGAAAAGGTCACGTCGATGAATCGGCCCGCATTGACGATCTTGGGATCCACGGATGCGCCGCTTGCCGGGTTGGCCAGCTTGGCCGTGGGGGTGGCGGCTGGGGTACCGCCGCCGGTTGAGCTGCCGGTCACCGTGAAGCGCGCTTTGTGGGCAATGTTCGGAGTGCCGCCGGCCTGCCAGGTCCCGGGTTTGAATTCCACCTGGACGCTGCCGGCCGTAAAGGCGCCGGTAAAACTATACCGATAGATGTTACCGCTGATCTTTGTTGGCGGCCCGCTGTTCAGCGTCACCCCGTTCGCCGCCGGGCCGGTGAGTGCGAACTCGTCGCCGTCGAGGCCGGTGAGGCCGGCGCCGGCGGGATCCTTAAAGACCACGTCGATGGTTTTGCGGGTGTTGAGGTCGGACAGGTCGCTCTCGCTGTCATGGAGTGGGGACGCCAGGTCGGCGGAGGGCGAAAGGCCGGGGAGAGCGATCGATGTTCCCAGAAGCTGTAATGTACCGATATGCCAGTTCTTGAGCTTGAATCCCTCCTCGCCGCCGATGTAAAAGGTGGCCCGTCCCTTGATGGCAAACACCGGTTTCTGCGGGTAGTTGCCATTTATATCGGGGATCTTGAGGGTGATGCTCGCATCGTCAATGTCGGCCTGGATACGCCCGGAGGGCTCCAGGGTGAAGCGCACCCGGCCGGAGACTTCCGCCACCTCGCCGAATTCGAAACTCAGCTCGCTGCCCGATGCCGGGTTCCCCTGCCGGTCGTAGCCCGCCTCGAAAAGCTGCATGTCGGTGGAAAGATCGATGGTCACCTGACCCGGGCTCACACCGCCGAAGAAAATCGTCTCGTTGACTGGCCCGCCGGTGGTGTTGATGCGCATGCCGATGGTCCCGGACGCCGTCAGGGGATCGAGACCCTTCAGCCCCACCGTGCCATAGGCGATCATGGCAAAAGAGCCGTCGGCCAGGAAGACGGCCCCGAACTCGCCCTGGGTGACCTGAACCCCGGTGCCGCCCACGCCCAGGAAGGCCTCTACGCCGTTGGCGCCCAGCAGGATCTTGTTGTTCTTTTTCTGCAGGGTGAGGTCACCGCTCAACTCGGCGAACCCGGCAATCTGGATTTTCGTATCCTCCAGCAGAACGTCGAAATCCCCCAGCAGCGATACGCTGGCACCCAGGACCTTGGAATTCCAGATCACCGAGGCCAGGTTCTGCTGATAGTGAAAGAGGGTGGTAAAGCCGGCGATGTCCCCGCTGCTGCCCATCGTCACGTTGGCGCTGAAATCCAGATCCACGTCCACTTTGAGCCGGACCTCCAGGGCGAAATTGCTCAGGAAATTTTTATCCAGGGCGAGATGACCGTCGGTCCCTCCCTGCAGGTCGATCTCCAGGGATCCAAACAGGCCGCTGGGTCGTCCGTCCGTATCCCGCACACCGCCGGTCAGATTCGACGTATCTGACGTAAGTTGATTGACATCTCCCAGGCTATTGCCGAACGTGACTTTAAAACCACCCCCCGGATTGTCGTCGACTTTGACGTTGGTACCCAGGACGGGGTTATTCCCGGCGTCCTTCAACTCCCGCAATTTTTGCTGCACCGTTGTAGCATTAGCATCGTAAGCAATAGGTGCTGTCGTGTATGTCCGGGCGCCGTCGTCGAAAGTCAGGGTATAGGTTCCGCTCGTCACGGTCAGTAAGGTAAAGGTTTGGACTTCTGGTGTTTGGTTCATTACGCCCGGTGTGGTGGTTCCGTGCGCGATGGCAATTTGGCCGGTAAGATCGACAAGCTCCAGGGCCATGGCCGCCATGTCCCCGGTCAGGGTGGCGGGCGTTCCGCCCGGCCCCTTGAAGGTCACCGAAAGGTTCATGGATATCTCTTCGCCGGTGGACGTGCCGCTGGTGTCGAGGTACAGCCCGTCCGTCGCACTGAAGCCGAATCCGAATGCAAACAGGTAGTCGAGCCGGATATCAAGGACAGCATTCGATTCGATGGTCAGCCCCAGCTCGGGCAGATCCACGCCGTCATCAAGGAGAAGGTCGGTCTGAAAGGCAGTCCCCTGGACCATGAGGTTGAACTGGATAAAATCGCTGCCCAAATTCAGCCGGATCTGGTCCGCCCTGGTTTCAAGCTCTTCCTTCGCCGCCTTCCGGATGGCGGTATCGGTGCTCTTCAGGCGGGCGTTCAGAGCCTGAAGTTCCAGGGTGCTGATCAGCGGCGTGAAGGTGCGCTGTTTTGTCACCGGATGGATGGTTTCGGTTACCAGCATGTCCCCCATGGCCTTGAACAGCTCTTCCCGGATGATCTCGATGGTGTTTCTGCCAGCCTCGACGCCATCTCCGAGGACCTTGCCGAGGCCGTTTTTATAGGGGTTCGTCTCCCAGTCGAAATCCTGGCTCGGGTCCGTCAGCTCGCCGAGAACCCGGTGGCGCAGATCTTCCACGAAATCCGTACCCTTATCCATTTCTTCCCCGATAAGGGGAAGGCTGCTGCCGGAACTCTCGTCGCTGAGACTGTCGAAGTAATCTTTCACTTCGCTCATGCCGTAGAAAACGGCGTCGAGCCCGGTGATGATTTTCTCCGGGTCATTGAGCAGTGCAAACAGGCTGAAGGCGCTCAGCATGTCGAAGTGGGGCGGGACGAAGTTGAAGTCAAAATCGTTATCGCCCCGGAAAAGACCGTCCACGTGCAGGATGTGGTCCGGGATTCCGTCGCCGTTTCGGTCGCCCGAACTGCCCCCGAAGGGGATGCTGTCCGTCGGGAAATACATGGGCAGATTGGCCTCGAGTTTTCCGACGAGGCCGATGTTCCAGAGGGACAGGTTCGAGGCCAGTTCGCTGATCAGGTACTGGTTGTCGGTCGGGTCCTCCACCAGCGAAATGGTCCCGGCAAGATCCGCCAGCACCTCGGCGCCCTTGATCGCCAGGGTCAGCAACTGAGTTTTCTCTTTTCCCTCTTTTTCTTTCCCATATTCTAAAGAGCCGGTGATGTCGATGGGATCCTCGGTTTTAATGTCCAGCTTGTTGAAGGTGATCCGGCTGTCGTCGTAGATGATGACCTTGGGATCACCCAGGCTGCTGAGATCGAATGTGAAATTGAGGTGAAAGTCGATGTCCGCGTCGACATAAAGCTTTCCGGCGCTCGTCAGTGCCAGCGCCAGATCGCCGCCGGTCAGAAGATCGCCCAGGCCGGGCAGGTCTTCAAGATCAAAGGCCAGGTCGAACTCTACTCCAGGAATCGCCTTGGCCATGGTGATCCGCAGGTCGAGCACGGAATCTTCGTACGCCAGTTCCACGCTCTTGTTGGCATCGTACTTGGCGAGGATGTCCCGGTCATCCTTGCGGTCCGTATAAAAATCGTTGATTGTCGCGTCACGTGCGATCAGGGCCAACGCGATCTCCGCATCGGTCGAGTCCCCGTCGAGACTCGCAGCCACCGCTTGCAGACGTGCCAGCGCATCGCCGGCGCCGGTCACGTCAGCACGGTCGATGGACACGGTCACGACCTCCCCGGCGCCCAGCCGGATTTCGAAGGTGTCGTCCAGGTGGATGGTCTGCCGAAAGGTCGAACTCTCCTCGACGCGGCTGGTGATCTGGACATTGGCGTCTGTTGTCGTCAACCCTCCGACCGGCAGGGAAGCGTAATCGCTGCTGACATATGCCACCACCCATGGGTCGGCGTCGGTCCCCTCACCCGTCACCGACACCGAAGCGAGCAGGCCGAGCTTTTCCAGCTCCTTTTCCAAAGCGGTATCGACACCGGCATAGTCGAGCGTGAGCGTCGTATCCCCGAGGTCAATCGAGAAGGTCTTCGCGGTTGTATCTGTAAGATAAATCTCTTGGGTGTAGGTCGACCGGACCAGGGATTGGTCTCCAACCGTCACTTGGGTCTCGCCGGATGTGATCTCATCCACCGTATCGCCGGCGGTCACTTTATACTCCACTACCCAGGGGTCCTCGCCCGTGCCGTTTCCGCGCAAAACGGTTGCGGTGTCGATGTCGGCCAGGCCGGCAAGCCCGCTTTCAAGGTCGCTCACAGCGGTGTCGTTGGCGACGGTCAGGACCGTCCCGTAGGTGATATCAAAGCTGTCATCCAGGTACAGGGTCTGCTCGTAGTAAGGGCCGGATCCGGTCTGCGTGCCGAGATGCACGTTGGAGTCGGCAGACGACAGGGACTGCACCGTGGCGCCTGCGGCGAACTTGTATTCGATGATCCAGGGATCGGTCAGAGTGCCGTTGCCGCCGGTCACGTCGGCTTCGTCGATGTCATCCAGCGCTTCGAGGCCGCTTTTGATCGAGCCCTCGAGGTAGGCCGCCAGCAGGTTCCGGTCGTTGATATAGGGCTGCAGGGCATCGGTTCCGACCAGTGCGGTGGCCAGGGCCAGATCAGTCGAATCTCCGCTCAGGCCCAGATCCCTGAGGCGTTCGGCGGCAGCGATCAGGCCCGCCTTTGCGGCCACGTCATCGCGATCGGCCTTTAGCTGGGCGATCTCGGCCGCGTTGCCGAGGACCGCATTGATCTCGCCATCCGTGGCATCTTCTGCAACCCCCAGCCGGGCAAGAATGAGCTTCGCCACCTGTTTTTCATCTTCGGTGGCCGAGGAGCCGCTCTTAAGAAGATCCCGGTTTTCCATCGCCAAGGCGATGATATCCGAGCTGTCGAAAAGCGCGTCGATCTCGGTGTCCGTGGCGTCGCCGGTCAATCCGTACAGCGCCAGGCGATTCCATGCCTCCATGAAATCCGGGTCGGTGGACACATCGTGCCGGTCCTGTTTCAGCGCTGCCAAGCCGGCAGCATCGGCATCATTGGCCAGTTTCTCGGCGATCTCCTTGTCGGTGGAGGTCCGGTCCAGGCCGATTGCCGAAAGCCGGCTTTCAGCCCCGGCAACGTCACGGTCGGTTTTCAAGGATTCGTACGCCACGGCGTTGAAGAACTCGGCCAGGGCAATGGCGATGTCGTCGTCTGTCGATTGGGACGTGAGCCCGGCCGAAAGGGCCACCAGGTTTTCGTAGGCCGCGTCGACCTCATTCCCGCCAATGTCCAGGCCCAGATTCAGGACCCTGTTCAGCTCCTGGTTCAGGTCGATCTCGAAATGATTGATGTCCTTCAGGTTCTCCTGGACCGTGTCGATCCCGTCGATGATTGCCTTAACAATGTCGACCGAGCCGTCGCCGAGCAGCTCCACCGCACTCTGATTCAGGAACGGCAACTTTTGATAGGCCGCGCCATTGGGATCGATGGCGGATTGCAGGGTATTCTTGATGCCCTCCAGTGCCTCGTCCAGGGAGACGTTCGTTAGATCGAGCAGGGCATCGAAGTTCGGCCCCTCGAAGTTGATCGTCTCCGGGATCATGGTGAAGAACTGCAGCGCCGTCAGGTTTTCCACGCCGAGAGCCTGATTGCCGTCGCGGTTGAAGGAGCCGTAGACCCGGCCGACTTCGTCCGCCAGGCCCGCCAGCATGCCCTGGAGCTTGAACACCAGGTCCAGCTTGTAGCTGCTCTTCGGATCGAACCGGGGCAGCCCGATATCCAGGCTGGCCAGGTCCGCGACGCCGTAGCGCCCCTCGGTCGGCAGCATAATGCCGGCCTGGAAGAAAACGGTGCCGTCTTCGATGCCGATGCCCAGCGGCCCCACGGACAGGGACACGTCAAGGGGATTCTGGTGGTCCACGGTCAATCGGCCCACCAGGGCGGGATCCTCGATGTAGAAATCGCCTGTTACGCCGTCAAGACCGAAGCCGAATCGCAGGTCCAGCGCCGCTTCCAGGTGGAGCGGCTCTGACTGGGTAAGGTCCACGAAGCTGGTCAAATCCAGCCCCAGGTCCTTCAGGAAATCCAGGCTCAACTGAAAATCCGTGCTGGTACTGGTCAGCTCCAGGTTGGCCTCGAATTCGGTCAGCCGGTTGGACGGTGACGGATCGATGACATCGATGGCGAGCAGATCAGCGCTGCTGACCCCGTCGGTGTCGTTGTCAAATACGTCGATGATCTTCGAGCGGATCTGGGCGCCGATCTGGTTGGTGATCTTTCCGGCAGTGGCATCCCAGAATTTGCTGATTGGGGCCTCCAAGAACGGCAACTTGGTTATGTCGGCAATTTGCGTGCCAAGCTCGGCGCCAAGCTTTTCTGCCCATGTTGCGAAATCGTTCAAGCCGGTGAGGATTTTAGTCTCATCGGAAACAGGCGCGGAACTGGATGATCCGTCAACGGAACTGTCAGGGGCAATCAGTTCTGCATCGGTGGGGGATATAAACGCCCGAGTACTAACGGCCAATTGCGAGTTCATCAACTGACCGGGAGCACTATCGTCTGCCAGGCCCAAGGTGTGGCCGATTTCATGCATCAGCACGGTCAGCAGGTCGTAACGCCCGTATGCGCTGCTGTCAGGATCGGCGCGATAGGTGTTGCCGGTAGCTGTTAGCCCGAATTCCTCGTCCAGTGAGGGCGTCGGATCGAGGAACCATCCGTTGCCGGCGGCATTGATGTCGATGCGAATGGAGTTGCGGTAAGTGCTGGCGAGGGCACGATCATCGAGATCGGTAATGGTGAAAAAGAGGTTGTTCAAATACTCTGCCACTGAAGGATCATCCCCGCTGGCCTCCAACCAACGGGCCATTGCTTCTTGTCGCAAACTAGCCAGCGCCTCTTCAGTCAACGCGAAACTTGCCGAGACGTTTCCCCCGGCCTGATCCGCCAACAAGAGAGTATCTCCAGTTAACTTCAGATCAGTCGGTATGATGTTCTCGTCATGACCGACCACCACCATGGTGAGCATCGGACCTGACGCAAGTTTTTTGACATCTCCCAGGCTCTTATCGAACGTTACTTTAAAACCGGCCCCCGGGTTGTCGGAGACCGTCACGTTGGTACCCAGGACAGGATTATTCCCGGCGTCCTTCAACTCCCGCAATCTTTCCTGCACCGTAGTATAATTCGCATCGTAAGCAATGGGTGCAGTCGTATACGTATTGGTGCCATCGTCGTAGGTCAGGGTATAAGTTCCTCTCGTCACCCCGGCAGGTATGGCAAAGGTTTGGACTTCTGGTGTTTGGTTCATTACGCCCTGTGTGGTGGTTCCGTGCGCGATGGTAATTGGGCTGATCAGCTTCGACGGATCTGACATCAGTGGCTCGACAGTTCCCAGGTTCTCGTTGAACGTGACAGTAAAACCATCCCCCGGAGTACCGGAAACCGTCACGTTGGTACCCAGGACAGGATTATTCCCGGCGTCCTTCAACTCCCGCAATCTTTCCTGCACCGTAGTATAATTCGCATCGTAAGCAATGGGTGCAGTCGTATACGTATTGTTGCCGTCGTCGTAGGTCAGGGTATAGGTTCCTCTCGTCACCCCGGCAGGTATGGCAAAGGTCTGGACTTCTGGTGTTTGGTTCATTACGCCCTGTGTGGTGGTTCCGTGCGCAATGAAAGTAGCGTAATCTGATAGGGGATTAAATGAGGAGTTAATTTTAATCTCCTCGACGTTCGTAATGGCGTCGGTTTCAGCACCAGTAAAATTGCTATTCAGGTTTTTCAGGCTGTCGATTATGGTCGGTTTGTCTCCATCGGGCGTTTGAGATGACCTAACAAAGGCAATCAGGTTGGCGGTCGAAGTCGGCGTGTAAATATCCGAGCCATCACCACCGTCTATAGTGTCGTTTCCTGGTCCGCCATCCAGCGTATCATTGCCATCGCCTCCATCGATGATGTCGTTTCCTGGTCCGCCATCCAGCGTATCATCACCAACCCCACCATAGAGATCGTCGCCGTCAGCTCCGCCGGATATAGTGTCGTTCCCGGATTCGCCACGAATCTCATCTTTTCCTCCAAGGCCAATGAGTTCATTGTCAATGCTGTTTCCGTGCAAAATATCAACAAAGTTCGTCCCCGTGACATTTTGACCACCCGAAACGCCAAGAGCGCCGCCTTCAACAGCCTCAGCACTTCCGTACTGCCAAGTCCAAAAACTATTTGGGATCAATTTGTCTATCGAGTCTGGAATCACATAGGAAAATCCCGGAATAAGTTCAAACAGGCTTCTGAGGGTAAAATCCCAATCCAAAAAGGTCTTATCAAGATCTGTTTTAACTCCATCTGTATCACTATTTAACCCTATATTATAACTCGTGTAGTCCAACTCGACACTTCCCCCGGGTCCAGGGGCGATGCGGCCATCGATTTCTCCGCCGCCGACAAAGGTAAATTTATTATTCCCCCGGGTACCTGTGATGTTTTCCACACCTACCGCAAACGCAATGTTTGGAAATAAATTAAATAAATTCCGTGGGTAATCTATAATATTTTCCCAGATGTCATGCCCGGAGTTTGAAGGCCAAATAGTAAAAATATCCCAGAACTGCTTTTTTAGAGAATCCAATATAAACGTGAGCGGAACCGTTAGTGATGGATTATGCTTCCACGCGTCTTCAATCGCCTTTGTTAGGTCCCATGAGGTCACAATGACTAAGCTAACACTTCCCTCAATTGGAAAGTCGAATGGATCACCAAAGTCAGGGTTGTCATGTTTAAAAAAGTCATCTAACGCTTTAAACTGATCTGTCGAAAGTTGGAATACAGTATAGTAAAGATCCTGGTAAAGCTTTGAAAAATCCAGGGTATCCTGTGGAACAAAGGCATCCAAAATAGGATCCAGTATATAATCGCCAAGGTTTATTTCAGGCTTGTACAGATCATCGATAATGGCACTTAAGCCCCACCATTGGGAATTGAATTTGTATGTGTCCATGCCGGAGCCACCAAACAGCAGATGAAACCCCGGAGTAATAGACAGAGGATTGTATTGGTCACCGACATGTATCGTATCCGCTCCGCTAGTAACTAGCGCCGTCGGATTGCTTCCAAAATTTTCAACGAAGTCATCCCCAAAGTCTTTAATTTTTTGTTTTAATGTCTTATCAGTTTGCATACCGAGAAAATCATTAATGATACTATAGTCAGTTCCTCGAACTCTGTTGTATCCAGTTCTGACGACGACATCGCCTAAGTTCGCATCCTTAAAATTCTCAGTGAGCCCTGATAATCCGGTTGTCTTCTCCGAAATAGCATCATATATACTACCTGCCCAATCGCCCAAAATGAGATTTTGTGCCCAACTCTCGATTGTTTCAAGCACCCCTGTTTCCTTACCGAGCATCTCCAAGTTTACTTTAGGAGAAACAAAATGTGGGTAATTCAGTGTATTTTCGACCCCAAAAAACAGACTGTCCAGCACGTCTGGAAGCGTAACACCCAGCAGTTTGGTAGGAAAGGCTTCAAGAAAGCTTAAAACACCAAGAACAACATCCACAGGTGAACCTGCCATGTTGATAAGGAACCCGGCTCCTTCCCCCCCGATTAGATGTCCAGTGTAATTTGCATTTTTCTCGAAGTTAAAGGTGTTTTTAAAACGCCCGCCGTAAAGTATTGTATTTTTGTCTACGTGAGTAAAGACAATCGTATTGGTCCGAAAGTCAGCCCCCAAATCGAAAAAGGGCAGATGCCAGTCTTGTACGGTACGAGTAGTAAGTTTGACGGCTTCGGGATCTTTCTGTGTGGGGTTAGGACTGAAACTAAAATAGAGCTCACGATTGACCGCCCTGAAGTCGATGACCAGAGGCGAATTTTCATCAATTAATTCTTCAGTGTCAATGGTGAGGTTTTCCTGTTCTAAACCGATGAAGTCTCCGAGGTGGAAAAACTGTGCCCACCCCGCCGCTTTTTCAAGCTCGTTTTCCCTCCAGTAGTTGTTGCCGAATATAAATGTGTTCGCACCATCGCTTGGTATTATTTTTTCAATGTGCTCGAAGTTGTCTGTTCCGCCTACCACGATGGTGTTGGGCGCAGCAACGGTAAATTCCATTTTCGCTGGGTTTATGTTTTTATCATTATCCAAGGTTCCTTTATGTTTTAGTATAATTTTGAGTTTCTCACTGTTCCAATCCACGGAGAGCCCGACGTCATTCTTCAGTGTTTCCCTCAATTGGTTTCTGGTAGCATCATAATTGGAGAGGTCGCGGGTAGGCCATACAGCTTTCATTAGGGCTTTTTCTAAATGTTTTTTTGCCTCTTCGATCTTAGTGTATTCAACTGTTTCGCCAGGTAGCGTTATGTTATATAAATTCGCACCATCTCCGCGGTCAACCAAGATGTTGAAATGTAAAGCGTCGTACGTATTGCCCGTAGCATTTGACGGCTTCGAGGATAGTTTACTGAAAGCCGTTAACACCGCGTCTGCGTCGTTTGCATCCTGTCCATTTGGTTTTTTTCCTTCCTTTCCGACAGCAGTTTGGTGAAACCCAAACCCCCACTCCGTGACCACCTCGCCAGGGGATGGTTTATTCAACCCTTTCAAATTTTCTAATACGGTGCCGAGCCTGACATTTTGTCCACCATATAAATTAATTGCACTGTAGACCGGCTTATCGCCATCTTCATCTATGGCTTGATACTCTCCTGGAGCCGAGAAAAGATTTCCATTGCTTAAAATATGGACATAATTCTGGCTGGATGTGGAAAGGTCAATGGTATCCTCCTCCCCACCCTTATCCTCTTCGGTTATGCTGGCAGCCCCCCACTCGCCGTTGAAAATATATTCGTCACTGTCTATGCCCCCGATTAACCGATCATAATCAGTCGGACTGCCGCGTTCGATCACAGCAATCTTGTCTTTTCCTTTACCACCTTTGACCTTATCGCTGCCGGAACCACCCACCAGATAGTCTTTGCCGTCGTCACCGTTCAAATGATCCGGGCCATCATATCCGTATACCTTGTCATCACCCGTACCTCCTGTTACCGTATCTTTTCCATCAGGATTATTTCCAGTGTGGGAGCCATCCCCGTATAGGTTATCATTACCATTCCCGCCATCAATATAATCCGAGCCCTGGCTGCCGACTAGAACATCCTCTCCTTTGCCTCCCATTAATTCATTTGCCTTAACGTACTGATTACCAACAGAAGCGATCAGCTTATCTTGGTTTTCGCCTCCTATAGCTGTAAATACTTCGCGCAATTTGTGTTTGTCATCATCAGTGGTACTAGAAGACTCGTTAATTATTAAAGCCTTGACTCCTATATCTTTCGGGGTTAGATAGAATTTGATTTTCGTGTCGTCGCCGGGTTCTACGCCGAGATAGTAGATCGTGCCAGATTTCAGGCCTGTAATCGAACGTGACTTTGATTCATCGGTAGCGGGTGGCTCATATTCATAGAGAACGGCCTGGCCGGTCTCCAAATTAATTTTACCTTTTATCTTAAGGGTAAGGGCTTGATCTTGATTATCTTTCACCACTTCCATGCGATGATCTTGCTGGTCATCCCAGCTATTTTGATCGGCCCAGCGTAATGTTACAACTTCTCCCGATTCCTTACTAGCACCATAGATTTGATCTTTCTTTTTGTTCCGATCACATTCGTTATATTTGTTACGATCTCAGCAATCCCGCTTGCCTTGTTTGCACCGAAACTATCCTTGTCTTTTAAGAGATTGACTTGACCTTGAACCGACCTGACTTTTACGTTGCCCATATTGGCAAAAATGATCTTCCATGGGAAAGTCTTAGTTCCCATGCCGCTGACAAGCACGTTGGGTTCCACCTCCGCTTTATAGTGACTATTTTCAAGTCCGTCTTTGACTGCCTTCTCAATTATGTCCTGAAGCTGATCAGGTGATGCGTCATATTTGATTTCTTCTGTAGTGATTTTATTAATCTTAATATTTTTGTTACTCCCGCTCATTACATTCAGTGTCTGAAAATCGATCTCCAGCTTAAACTTGCCGCCAGTGGCATTGGTGTATACATGGTACTCCTTGTCCACTGCTGAAACACCACGGGCCCCACTTATGGGGAGCGTGCTGCATTTAATTGGTGTGCCTCTGTCAGGCACGTATTTTATTTCTTCTACATTATTGACATTTTTAAACGTGACCGTCCACAAATGATGACCATTTTCTGACCTGGCTCCCACGTTAACATTGTTGTTGCCTAACTTAGTTCTTATCACACCCTCAATATCATGTTTGAGGTCGTCTCTTTCCCGATTATTCACTTGGGCACCGCCACCAACCAAAAGCGTGAACTTAAACGTATTGGCATCATTAATCTCAATAGTTGCTATTTCATCCGCTCCGTACTTCAGCTTGAACTTTCCGGCTATTGCATGTTCAGACAGTGCGATAACCTGCGTTTCTTTTGTATCCGAGATTGAAATACCTATCACGCCATGCGAGGAGGGTGGTTTAAATTTAAGGGGACTGATACTGTCAATCTCGAATGTTATTTCCTCTGGATCGTTGATATTTACAAACGTGACCTCCCACAAATGCTGACCATTTTCCAGTTTGTGCTTCACATCATCAACATTTGTATTGCCGGCCGCTTGTCTTAGCACATCCTTAATTTTGTCTTTGAGTTCGGGTCCAGTTATATTACCCTCTGTGTTGCCGCCACCAACTAAAGGCTTAAAGTTAAACTTATAGTTATCGTTAATCTTAATAGTTGCTATATCATCCGCCCCATACTTCAGATTGAACTTTCCTTCTATCGCGTGTTCAGACAGAGCGATTACCTGCTTCTTTTTGTCCTTAGAAACTATAACATCTATAGCTCCTCGCGTGGAGGCTATTTCAAAAATAAGATCTTTAGATCGTATTTCTTTTGCGGCTTGGGTCCCAAGATTTTTAAATGTAACTACCCACGAATGCCACGAATGATCGCTCGGATCATCTGGGTAATCAACAGAATCAATTTTATCATCCCCCGCCTTTTCAGTTAGTTTGACTTGTATCTCATCAGCTAAATCGTCACCGTCTTTGAGGTCATCGTTAAACTTAAAGTTCTTATCACCTGCTACACTGAAGGTAATGAAATCCTGATTATCGTACGTCAGGGTGATTTTACCCCCAACCATTTTTTTCCTTAGCTTTATTGTTTGTTTACTATTATTATTGTTTGCGTAGTCGAATTTTACCGGATCCTCTTCATCTTTCAACGTTACCTCAGCCGGCTTTAATTTTGAAAACAGATCACCCTTATCAAGTTTTATTTGACCGGGCTCAGCAAAAGTCACCTTCCATGTAGTCAAATTGAAAATACGATCTGTAATTTTATCAACAGAAAAGTCGCTTCGATCTAGTAGTTTTACAAGCTCTTTCTTAAAGAGTTGCTCGTATTTTTCTTTCGAGTCATCATCGCTGGAGAATTGTATTTCTTCAGATTCTTCGTTGCCGAATTTCAATCTAATGGAGCCATCAAGGCCAGGTAATCTGTAAATCCATTTCTCCTGTACCGGCAATACCCCGGTCTCAGGCCCGACCCTCTCGATACCATCGTCTACTGCAAAATTTGTATTAAAATTTATTGGTTGATCTGTCAGATTAACATATACTTCGTTTTTAAAATCCGAATAATCGAGAACATTCTGTTTGCCGGCCGGTTGATCTCGCTCACTTTTGTCATTTACAGAACCGCCAGTCAATTTTCCTAACAGTTTCCCATTCTCTTTGATCTTATAATAATTGTTGCCCTTTCCGCCGATAATGTCTCGGACCCTGTTGGCCTCAACTTTTGAGCCGTCATCTTTCTTGTTACCGATTTTATCCGGATCGGCTTCGTACACGGTGACCCTACCGTTCACACCTATTTCGAATAGCAAATCGTGGGTTACATCAGAAAAATTGAGGTCGACTTTACCATTACCACCCTGCTCGACCACAATTTGAAAATCTTTCCCCCACTTGTTCTGGAAATTGAACTTGTTCTCTCCCTTGCCAACCAAGATCTTTTCCGTGTATTCTACTGGCTTTTTAAACAACTCGCCCTTGTCGGCACCACCAAAAAAAAGGTTTACCTTTATTCCGTAATTGTTGCCTGCTTCTGCTATCTTATTGACATCAAAAGAAAGAAGAACGTTTTGGCCTTTATGTTTGGTGGGAAAAGAAGTGAAATCCAGAATATCTATTATTTCATTTTCATTGATTTCAGTGACAGTATCTTTAAAGGCTATGTTGCTGTCATTATATAAAAAGTCTTCGAGTGCGAAGACGTAAGTATCAGCACCCCTGCCGCCTTCGAGGGTATCCTCTCCTTTGCCACCGTAGAAGACATCGTTACCATCTCCGCCTTTTAGCTCATCATCTCCTCCCAGGCCCCATAGTTTGTCATTCCCTTTAAGTCCTTCAAATATCTCGTTGCTATTATCCTTACCGATCAGGATGTCACCAGTTCTATTGTCGGTTCCTTTTATAGTTTGGAAGTTTGCTGCCTTGACTGTAATGTCATCAACTGTAATGTCATTAGTATTAACATTACTACTCGTGATATCAGATATGTCTTGACCAGACAGGTTGATTACCTGTCGCCCTGGACTCTCTGAGAAAATTAACGTGTTCTCATTGTCATCTCCGTCACCCGGGCGACCGCCGTCAACCGTGACTTTCTTGAAATCAACTTGCCCCTCAATCGTAAATTCATCTTTGCCATTTCCACCGTATAATTTAATCCAACCTTTGGTATCGTGTTCGACTTTAATTTCATCATCCTTGTTGCCACCTATTAGTCCCATTACATTCTTAAAGGTTTTCTCTTCATTGCCTTTTTTTATCGTAACTTCGCTACGCTTTTTTAAGGTTATTGACAATTTTTCATCGATATTAGAAAGATCGACCTCTCCATTTTTATATAAATGTTTTACAGATAAGTTTTCATTTGGCTCTGATAAGTCTAGAGTTGGTGGCAACTCATTCCAATAAATAGTTTCAGGATCTAATTCCGTTCCATCTTCTAATGATGAAAATTTAATCGCAGGGTCAATTAAGAGCCCACTATATTTTTTAAAAGTACCATCCTTCAGACATACTATTAATGGTGGCTCTCCCAAAAAAACTTCCAGATCCCAATCCCCACCCATTTCACTGTTTCCGGTGGCATCGTTAGATGCCGCCACGTCGGCGCCGCTCAGACTGTGGAGCAGTTCCACAAACTGCTCACCGGATTCACAGGCGGCTATATTGCAGCCGTAAAGTAGAATGTCGGCCCCGGGTTGCAGGAAGCTGCTCCAGGTTTTCAGAGTGGAGGCCTTTTCAGTCAGCGTCTCGCTGTCGACCAGGCTGTTGCCCAGGCGGATTGCGCCGCTTTGGCCGTGGCTGATGATGTGAATGGCTTCGATGTCGCGATGGGCGGAAAGGGAATCGGTGATCTGGTCGATCCCGTCCTTGTCGGAATCGATGATCAGGATTTTAATTGCTGATGAATCTTTGGAAAGGATGCTGTTGATGGGGGTTTTTTGATCCGGTACCCGCGAATCGATGAACACGATCTCGCGGATGTTTTCCCGGGTTGGCGGGCTCTCTTGGGAGAGAGCGGCGGGAATCACTCCTGGAATCGTCGGCGGATCCAGGCCGTGGAACACACGCTCGGCCCTGGCATCGAAATCATCGCTGCCTTCGGGCAAACCGGGTGTCGATCCGGATAACTCCCCGGTCGCTTCACCGGCGCCGTCGAGCTTTTCGTTCACCCGGACCAGGCACGAGGCGTTGTTGCCTGTCTTAGGACTATCCTTTCCGGTTCCGGACGTCCGCAGTTGGGCATCGTTCGATCCGGCAATCCGGATGTAGTCCACAAACCCCTGCAGGGCTGAACGTGAATCGAACCAGGACTTCAAGTCGGAGCGGATCTCATCCATTTTGGGGATGTAGGGCAACCCCAGTAGAAGCTGGAAAGTGGGAAGAAATTCGTTGATTTGAAAATCTTCCTCGATCAGGGTGAAATATTCCAGGGTAAGTTTGTAAAAATTGTTCGTTCCGGAATCCGGATCGCCGGACAGAAGTTCATCGATGGACGGATCGAGAACCGGAAGCGGTGTGTCAAAATTGCCACTTTGCGCGATGGTGTTCCCCGTATCATCGAAATCCGAGATTGTGTCCAGGATGGAATTTTTCAGGTCGCCGATGTCCGGGGTGAACTTCGGCAGGATGGCAGCAGACAAATCGGAATTGTTTTGATCCGGTTCGGAAGCTTTGGTTTTTTCCGGCGGATCGATTTCAGGGCCGGAGGCGGCAAACAGCAATAAGAGCGCACCGGTCGTTTCGAGCTCGACAAACTCCTCTGCCGTCTCGTGATCGATGGCCTCCAGTTCATCCAGATCGATGCGGCCGTCTTCGGTGATGGCGTCAGCGAATGTGACGCTGATCTTCACATCCGGCTCGATATTTTCGTCGGCTTTTCCTGCCGGCGCCCGAACCGGATTATGCGCCTCGCCGGCATCTTCTTCACCGGATTTGGTGGTCAGGGCAGTGTTGAATTTTCGAATGACAACGAAAAATGCGTCTGCTTTTTCAACATCCACGCCAAAGCAGCAGTCTATTTCCAGATCGGCGATAACACTCTGTTTTTGCTCGGAACTTTCATCATCGCTGCCGCCTTCCGGATCGCAGGCGCGAACCTCTCCCTTGCGGGTTGCATGGATTTCCAGATCGAACCGCAGCGCGCCGCCACACGGGGTCAGCCCGCCATCCAAGCAATCCACGGCGACTTCCAAGTCACTGTGATGTTTGGGGCTTTTCTTTATGGCACGAATCAGGCCATCGGCATTGGGCGGGTCGAGGCCGTCGTTGAAGTGATCATACACCGGTTTGGCCAACCCGGTATGCAATATCTCGGCGAATCCGATGAATTCGCCGATGGTCGTGTCACTAATTTTGGGTATGGGTTGGGCAAATGCGCCGACCTTTTCCAGCACATTTCCCAGCCGGGAAAGCGCCTTCAGGCCCCTGATAATCTGTTCCTGCTGGCGGGATGAAATCGGTGCATTTTCATATTCAGAAGCATCCGATTTTGACGCATCTGCCGCCTCTGCCGCACCGTCATTTTCGCCGGATTCGGCAGAATCGTCCTCACCGTCGAACAGATTTTCGTCGGTGAGTCCTGCAAATAGATCGTCGATGGATTGGGAGAGATCGTAGGTGTGTTTGTCCTGGATGGGGTCTTCTTCGAGACAGAGATCGTCGCCGAGGGCAACCTCGTCTGCCTGGGGCAGCAGGTCGTCGCCAAGGTCGAATTCGCAGTCCTCCTGCAGATCGCACGGCGCAACTGCGGCTGCATCTGCGGAGAGCAGAATCCGCGGTTCCAGGTTCTCCAGTTCGAACCGATTTATGAGTCCCGACCGTTTCAGCGTCTAAGCCTCCTGCGTCAGGGTAATCGGCCTAAATTAAATGGAGCGACAATATCAAAGAGAGCTTTTGGAAATGATCGTTTATGATAGAGGTACAGTAAGTTACGTAAAGAGGTGAAAGAAAAAACGAGCCTCAGCTGCGGTTTCGAAATACAAAACCAGACAGCTCTTCAACGAGCGCAACGGTCCGGCAAAATCACCTGCCGGATCGGATACGTCCCTTGTCGTACCGAACTTGAGTGGCTGTTTATATCTTTATGGCATGGCGGGAAAAACGTAAGCTAATACTTTGTTATTATCTGTTGGTGAAAGTTGTCAAGGACTTTTTTAAGTACTTGCCAAAAAACTGATGTCCACCACAGAGGCACGGAGTGCACGGAGAGTGCCGAATCAAAAAAGACGAAGAATCTCTCACAGAGCTCTCAGAGGGCATAGAGGATGAATAAATCTCTTCAAGAGCGATCAGAGGCCGGGGACGATTTCCGTTGATTTTGAATCATCGAGAATACATATTAAGGACGGCTATAAGATAATAAGTTTCTTGGATACGACCTGTCGAAATTGGGGCGGCAAAGGGCGACCGGATACCATAAAAATTGAGAAACTTATAATTTTATGGGCCTATGAACAAAACTAAGGCTGCGGTAATCATCCATTCTTTCACCCCCACCGGGCCTCCCCCCTCAAGGGGGAGGACTATATGTTCTCCCTCTACTGTCGCAGATCCCGGGCTTGTCTCGGGGGCGGGAGGGAGCCAGTGGGAGGGGGTAAGATTGGCTCATTCCTAATTTTCTTTATAGGCCCGAAATTTTATGGGCGTGCCCAATGATTGTCCGGCCATGCCCCGGCTGCGGGATTATAAAATCGGCCGGATATGGTCTGCGTGTGTCGAGCGAAGGACGTGAGCGAACGGCTAAACAGGATTCAAAAGGAATAGAACCTTAGATTTACCAGGAAAGAAATTTGCATTTGGCCTTCGGAGAGTATCTAAACATTTCTCTTTTTTGAAATGTTTTATGACACAACAGCTTGCTATGCTTTTTTACTTCAGTCCATTCGAACTTTTTCTGTTTAGATTGGCTGTCCTTCAGGATGTCACGGCCACGACCACCACGAAGTCGATCCTTTCCGGCGCCGCCGATTAGTACGTCATTGCCACGCCGGCCGTAGAGTTTGTCATGACCATCGCCGCCGTAGAGGTAATCATCTTCGGAACCACCGAATAGCCGGTCGTTACCCGAACCACCGCATAGAACCGCACCCACGCGAATCTTCCGCGACACTTTCAGGATGTCGTTTCCACCCTTCCCGTAGATGACAATCTTGCTCAGGGCCTTGTTAATACGGAATTTTTCATAGTATCCGGTGTTTCGCTGATGGATCTTTACCACGTACTGATCGCTGCGGCATGCTTTGGTGACCTTGATCGTATCTCGTCCCTCGCTTCCGGTGATGGTCAGGATGCTCTTTCCCGGATGATCCGCATCAGGTTCCAGGGTCCAGGCACACGCACCCACAGTTACCCTCTGTGTGACAGTGTCGGTCCCTCCGTCGTCGTCGATGACCGTAAAAGCAACGGTGTAGGTACCCGTTTCAGGCGGCATGAAATCGAGTGTCGCACCGGAGCCGGTGGCCACCAACGTGCCGGAGCCATCGAGCACCTTCCACTCCATCGTGTGAACATCTAGTGTGCCGGGGTCTGTGAAACTGCCCTCGAAAGCCAGAACCTCACCGGGCATACCGCTGGTCGGACCGGAGATATCGGCCGTCGGCGCCACATTGTTCACCGCTATGGTTGTGGAAGCGGTATCGCTGCCACCGTCATAGAGTAGCGTAACCTCGATGGTATAGTCATCCCCAGGCGTGCCGCTTGGGGCATCGTCCAGGTACCGGTGAGTCTCAGTAAATGATGTGGTGCCGGGATCGCAGGTAAACGACTCCAAAGGACTGGCATCGCCCCAGTCCACTGTAAGAGTGAATGCGCGGCCGCCGGCATTAATGATCATTCCGGAAAGGGTCGCCGCATCATTCTCGTTGATTGGTGTACTCACCGCCACGTTCACGAGCGCCGGTTCGTTGACTACAGTGGCCGTCCAGCCGGCGGTGTCCGTCACGTTGTGCAGCCCGTATCCCTCCGGGTGAATCGGGTGTCCGACTGCCGTAGCGGTATTGATCAGTTCGCCGCCGATACTGCCCCCGCCGAAGAAAATCCCTCCAACAGCACCGCTACCCGCCAAACGGACTTCCAGTCGGCTGACATTCCTATCGTTCACATCAACGGTCTGGAAACTGTTATTGCCAAGTTTGGAAAATGCTGTGCAGGAGATGATCTTACCGCTTTGATCATACGTCACGAGCTTGCTGCCGCACTCGCCGCAGTCGATATCAAGCACCTGGATGGCTTCCACGGTCACCGGATTTTCAAAGGTGAAAATCAGCTTGCCGCCGCGGGCGTTGTCGTCCGGATCGGACGGATCGCCGTCCTCGGAGATAATCAGAATGTTCCCAAGGGCTTGACTGTTTTCTCCACGCCGACCCGCCTGGCCTCCCCACCCAATGCCGGGTCCGCCAAAATCTCGATTCGGAGTACCGAGGTCCCAATCGCCGCCGGTTGGGATGCCGCTGTCGAAGATCATGGCCGGATTGCAAGCCGGATCATGGGTGGTCACCGTGAGTCCAAGCGAAGCGAATTCGTCGTCGATGATCTGCCCCGCTGACAGGGTGTTGCCGGCGCCATCAATTTCGAAATCCAAATCGGGCAGACCGTATGCAGGTGTGCAGACGCGGTCGAACTCCTCAACCTGGCCGGGTTGCAGGACGCCACTCCAGATCCGGTGGTCTCCGTAGGGGTTGATCATGGCATCATAGACCTGGGCGCCGCCGTGCAGTACCACGTCTCCGGTGTTCTCTACTCGGAAGTGATAGGCGAAGGGCTCACCCAGGTTTACAATTTCGGGCCCGGTCTTGGTCAGATCGATGCCGGCGGTAAAGAAGCCGAAGTCCACGTCTCCAATCTCTTCCCCGTCTGCCAGAGTTACGAGATGAGATCTATACGTTCTTGGATTACCGTCACTGTCTGCCGTATCATCGGAGCCCTGATTCTGAAGGGTCGCGTACCAACCTTCCAACACGCCGCCTGGGAGGAAGTTGTCCTGGGAGATCTCGACAACATATACACCTGCAGTCAGCCCGGTGAATTCATAGAAACCGGTCGCAGTCGTGGTCGTGGAAGCGATCAGGTCAGCATCTGCGTGGAGGAGATTGACAAGTACACCTTCGATGCCGGGCTCGCCATCATCCTGAATGCCGTCCACAAGATGGCCGGGACCGTGATAGAGGTCGTGCCAGACGAAATCGCCAATACTTTCTATTGGGTTCACCGTCATCGCGAAGGTGTCGCTGCCCTCGCCGAAATCATCATCGATCACCGTCACCGTCACTGTGTAGACTCCAGCATCAGCATACGCGTGGCTAAGACGAAATGTCTTTTCCGTCAGTGACAATGGCTGCACCCCGGTTCCGTCACCGTAGTCGACCGTGGCCGCCCAAGTGTCTGCGCCAGGATCGGTGAAGCTTCCGAAGCTCTCAAAGAGAACACCCTCATCTATCGTCGCATCCTCTCCCGCATCCACCACAGGCGCGACATTGAACACCGTCAAATCGAAGGTCACCGTATCCTGATCGTCCGCATCGTCTTCCGCGGTGATCGTGACCGGCTGACTCTGCTCGGGCCCGTCTGTAGTGGCAAACGACCAGCTCCAGGTCCCATCGCCGTGGTTCACGACCGTGCCTAACGAGGCGTGTAGTGTCATCGGGTCTCCGCCCGGATCGAAGCAAGTGCCGCTGTTGGTGGCGATATCGTCTTCGGTAACCGTCTCCGAAAGACTATTAACCCGAACGACAGGAGCCACATTCAGCACCGTCACCGTGGCCGTATCTTCACCCACATCGCCGTCATCGTCGGTCACCGTCACAGTCACCGTGTAGATACCGTCTGCTGCGTAATCGTGGCTGAGGCTGAAGGCGCTTCCGGTCAGGGGGAGAGGTTGGACGCCGGAACCGTCCCCATAATCTACTGAGGCCGTCCAGGTGTCGGCGCCGGGATCAGTGAAGCTGCCTCCGCTCTCGAAGAGAACATCTTCCTCTATTGTCGTCTCCGGCCCCGCCTCGACTTCCGGAGCCGCGTTGTTGACTACCAGCTCGAAGCTAGTCTCTGTGAATGCATCGTCGCTGTCTGTGGCCGTGATGGTAACCACCTGACTATCATCCGGACCGTCGGTCGTATCGAACGTCTAGCTCCAGGTGCCGGCAGCATCGTCCTGGGTGATCGTGCCGACCGACGCCGTGATGATGACGATATCTTCACCCGGATCAAAGAAGGTTCCGGTGTTGGTCGCGGTCTGGCCTTCTTCCACTGTTACCGAGGCATTGTCTGCAGACACGTCCGGGGCGACGTTTATTAAATTTACGGTCACGCTCGCATTACTGATGCTACCGTCGTCGTCGGTGACCGTCAGGGTAACCGCATAGATGCCGTCATCCAGGAAAGTAAAAACGGGATCTGGATCAGTACTAATTCCCAAACCACCAAAGTCCCACGACCATGCGACGATCGCATCCGGCGAAGAAGTAGATTGGTCAGAGAAACCCACCGCCGCACCTTCGGCCTGGGGCTCCGGCGACCAGGTAAACGCTGCTGTGGGTCCAAGATCCGTGATCGTGATATCGCTGGTCACCGTGTCGGTGGAACCATCGTCGTCGGTGATCGTCAGCGTAACCGCATAGGTGCCGTCATCAAGGAAGGTAAAGGCGGGATCCGGCTCGGAACTCGATCCCCGTCCGCCAAAATCCCAGGACCATGCGACGATCGCATCCGGCGAAGAAGTGGACTCATCGGCAAACGCCACCGCCGAACCTTCGGCCTGGGGCTCCGGCGACCATGTAAATGCCGCCGTCGGCCCAAGATCTGTGATGGTAATATCGCTGGCCACCGTGTCGGTGGATCCGTCGTCGTCGGTCACCGTCAGCGTAACCGCATAGATGCCGTCATCCATAAAGGTGAAGACGGGACTCTGCTCGGTGCTGTACCCTAAACCACCAAAGTCCCAGGTCCATGCAACGATCGCATCGGGCGAAGAAGTGGACTCGTCGGCAAAGGCCACCGCTGAACCTTCGGCCTGGGGTTCGGGCGACCAGGTAAATGCGGCGGTCGGTCCAATATCCGTGACCGTGATATCGCTGGTCACTGTGTTGGTGGAACCGTCGTCGTCGGCGACCGTCAGGCTGACCGAATAGATGCCGTTATCTATAAAGGTAAACTCTGGATTTTGAAAATTACTGGACCCCAAGCCGCCAAAGTCCCACGACCATGCGACGATCGCATCCGGTGAAGAGGTAGATTCGTCTACAAAGGCCACTTCCGAACCTTCGGCCTGGGGCTCCGGTGACCAGCTGAACGCGGCGGTCGGCCCAAGATCTGTGATCGTGACATCGTGCGCCACCGTATCGGTGGAACCGTCATCGTCTGTCACCGTCAGCGTAACCGCATAGGTGCCGTTATCTATAAAGGTGAAGGCGGGACTCTGTTCGGTGCTGGATCCCAAACCGCCAAAGTCCCAGGACCAAGAAACAATCGCATCCGGTGAAGAAGTGGATTCGTCGGTAAATGCCACTGCCGATCCTTCGGTCTGGGGTTCGGGCGACCAGGTAAACGCGGCGGTGGGTCCAAGATCTTCGACAGTCACCTCTACGGTATCAGTGCCCACTCCGTCGTCATCGTCGGTGACCGTCACAGTAACCGCGTACAGGCCATCTTCGATGTAGAAATGGCTCAGATCGAAGGCCCCGTCCTGATTCAGTGGTAGCGGCTGAACGCCGGTGTCGTCCCCGTAGTCCACCGTCGCCGTCCAGGTGTCGGCACCTGGATCACTAAAGCTGCCGCTACGGGAAAAAGTGCTGCCCTCGTCGATGGTCTCATCCGCACCCGCGTCCACCACCGGGACCGCGTTGTTGACTACCAGTTCGAACGTGGTTTCAGTGAATGCATCGCTACTATCGGTGGCTGTAATCGTGACGGTTTGGCTGGCATCCGGGCCGTCGGTCGTATCGAAGGTCCAGCTCCAGGTGCCGGCAGCATCGTCCTGGGTGATCGTGCCCACCGAAGCAGTAATGGTCACGTCGTCCCCATTCACATCGGCGAAGGTGCCGGTGTTGGCGGCCGTCTGAGCCTCTTCAACCGTCACAGCAGCGTGCTCCGCCGCGATTGTGGGCGGTAGGTTCGACAGGTCCTTCGTTACCGTGACCAGTACTGCGTTGGACTCATAACCGTCGTTATCGCGCACCGTGTAGCGGAAGGTATCAGGGCCGACGAAGTCATCCGACGGAGTATACGTCACCGTCCCGGTCTGCTCGTCTACCGTCACAACACCCTGCTCGGGACCGCTGTCAGGCACGATCTGAACCGTAGTCGGATCGATTGTGCCGTCAAAGTCGAAGTCATTGGCAAGGACGTCAATTTCGACCGCCTTCCCAACGCGTTCCTCTGCATGGTCATCTGCGGCAATGGGCGGAACAGGTCCCTCGCCGATGATCACGGCGTTATCGAGAACGACGCTGCTGTCGATATGACCGAAACCCAGCAGATCGAAGCACAGGGTCGCCACAGTGCCGCCCGGGACACCGCTCAGATCGACCGCTATCAACACGGGTTCGGACCAGGACAGCACGTCCCCGGAATTGCCCAGACCCGGTACCGACACGAGTGTGCCGGCATACGTACTGCCGTCTGCCTGGATGTTCAGGAAGGCGTCGGTGTCGGTCAGGCCCACCGCCGTGCCAACCAGGGAGGTTTGGGTCTCCGCATCGATCAGCGCCGCTTCGAAGGCATCCGGTGGCTGACCCGTGCTGCTGCCCAGGTCGATCCCCACGACGGCAAACAGCAGCGTCTGGGCCCCATCGGGCACGATGAAGGTCTGGCATAACCCGCTGAAGAGGTGGTCATCCTCAACCAACACACCCTGACCGTTTTCGATTGCCGAAGAACCGCGAAGTTCCCAGGCAAAGCCGGGGTTGGCGGGGTCGTCGATGGTAAAGGTGCCGTTGGTGATGCCGATGGACAGGTCATCCTCATTGTAGGTGCCTTGATTCAGCACTTCCCGTGATTCGCCGGCACCTGTGCCCTGGGCGAGGTCCAGCGAAGACGGCAACCGGCGCACCCCGGCCGGCAGGATGCCCGTCATGAGACGCGAAGGATCGATCCCGGCCGGCACGTCCGGCAGACCCATGATGTGGCCCATCTCGTGCATCAGTACGGTCAGGAGGTCGATCTTGCCGACGGCCGGACTATTCGCATTGGCGCGCATCTCCCAGTCGTAAATGACATTCTGGAATTCGTTATCGTCCCAAGGTGTCTTATCGATAAACCAGCCGTGGCCGGCGGCATTGTCATCCAGTGTGATTAGATTAGCCCTGGTTCGGGCCAGCGTCTGGTCTGGGAGATCACTAATCTCCAACCGTACATTCTGCAGATTCAAAGAATGCTCATCAACTATATTTACTGTTTTCCAGTGAGCAACGGCGTCGCCTGTAATCGCAGCAATTCTGTCCGTTTCCAGCAGCTCATTACTCAGTTCCCCTTCAACGTATCCCTCAGCCATTAAAGCTTCGTCAAACTGCGGCCAGTCGCCCGTGGTCCAGACTGCCTGAGCGTGGGTTAGATCACTATCATCGATCGTGCTATCTGTTGAGTCCGCGCTCGAGATCGGTGAAGATTGGCCAGAGGGCGGGGTGATCCCGCGTGCCGCAGAGATGATCTGGGCGTCGAGTTGCGAAGGCAGGCGGCGAATCGAAGGAGTCAACTCAGCACCCATCAGGTCGTTGGGGTACTTATTGCCATCCAGGTGCTCTCCGTCGGGGCTAAGGGTGGCCCCGAAATCCGGAGTCACGAACTGTTGGGTGTCGCCGATCGTCTCGACATGGCTTGCGAAGCCCGCCAAATAAGGCGTGGACCCAGCGAGATGACCAATCTCGTGCAGCAGCACTGTCAGCAGGTCGTATTTGTCGGCTGCTGGAGAACCAGGCGCAGCCTGGAATGCCGTGTCGTCGAGAACCAGTGATAACTCGGAAGTATCGAAGGGTGTAGGATCGACGAACCAGCCGACACCTGCGGCATTGGTGTCAAGGATGATGGTGCCAGCGGATGGATTACCGCTGGGGTCCAACGTGGTGGTGTGGGTCTCGCCGAGCTGACTACCAGGCAGATCCTCGAATGCCAGGGTGAGAGTGAAAGGCGCGAGACCCGAGACAAGCCCTGACCACGTTGCCAAGGCTGTTGTTGGAATGGTATCCGGCGACAACAGTGCAATGATACTTGCGTCGCCGGCCGACACCGGATCCGGTTCTTGCCATACAGATCCAACCAGTTTTGCTAAATTCCTTGAAAGTCCGGCGATATTTCGTAATTCTGTTTCGAGCGCGACAACAATGAGGGCTTTCTTGTTTTCAACTATAGGAAAACCTATACTCTCTAGATAATCAATCATCGCATGAAACTTTTCATGTATTGTTTCAACTCTCACCGCATCCACTCCCGACATAGGCCGAAAGTCCGATTCTTTTCCAAAGTCATAGAGCGAGCGTTGTTCTGCCTTCTTAACCAATGCCTCATCCATGACGATTTGATCGTTCACGAGCCTACGTGTAGGATTGGCTTGAGTGAGCGTCGGATCTGTCGTATCTCGGTTAGCCCAACCACCTTTCTCTTCCGCGAGAGCGAGTGCCTTCTTCCTATACGCGATCTCAAAGTTCAACCGTGAAAGCTGGTCGCGCACGTTCCCTGGCGTGAACTCACCTGCCTTCACGGCGATCGGTTGGGTTAATTCAAATGCACTTTGTAAAGTTTCAGAAGGATCACCACCACGACCACCGCCACCACCACGCCCCCTCGGCGATGTCGGTAGTTCGGAGGGAGGCAAGGCATTTCGAGCGCCGAAGCTGGGTGAGGCTGGGTTCTCCCCGACGACTCTTGGCGTGGGCGCCTCGCCGGAGGTTACTGCGGGCTGGGCTGCCTGGCCGAAAATGGCGCCGGATTCGGCTGCCGAGGCTGCAGTGGCTCGGGCCCTGGCCGCGTAACTGTCCATGAGGATTCCCTTGGCGCCCCCGGCCACGCCGCCGATGCCCGCCCCAAACACGAGGCCCCACTTGGCCGCCTGCCCGAATTCTGCGGCGTTGAACTGCTGCCGCATGCCGGCGCCAATATCAATTCCCTGCTCCGCCGCATTCAAGCCGGCGCCAATGGCCGCACCGACCAATCCTCCCTTAGCCGCACCGGCGATTCCTTGCTTAACTGTATGCGCTCCGGCAGTTTTCAGTCCACTCCATGCGACGCTGAGGCCGGCCTTCACTCCTATTTTGGCCGCCGCAGCTCCCCCACCGACCCCTGCGGTCGCGGCTTCTAAAAGGGAAAGTGAGGCGTGACCCACAGTTCCGCTCCAGTATTCCAGGTCCGAGATTTTCCCCTTTTCCCTGGCCTCGAAAATACGGTCATGTTTGGAGACGAAACCTTTCTGTGTGAAGATGTAGGGAATGAAACCAACTGTGGCCGCGTCCCAAAGGTTGTAACCAATGTCCTTAAAAATGAGACCCACGTTACTCAAGAACCCACCCTTCTCTAATGTCTCCCGATAGGACTTTTCGTCGAGACCCATTAACTGCCGATTCGACTCGGCCTCGTAGCCGGTCGGATCGACGTAGGTTAACGGATTCGCGTGGGCATAAAGATAGCGGTGGAGGCTCGGAGGGTTGTCGACCTGACCTAGGTAGGAATCCTGGCTGATGAATGCCCCGATATCCGAGTCATAATAACGCGCCTTGAAGTAATACAGTCCCGTCTCGGGGTCGTATTCATGACCAGTGTAGGTCTTCGGGTTGTCGGAGGATCCGACCATCTGTCGGAAGTTGCCCCAGGCATCATATTGGTAGCTGACCTGGAGGGCGCCGGTGTCGGCCGTCAAGTTAACGACGCTGTTTAGGCCGTCACAGGCATAGAACTGGCTGGTTCGTGTCGGTCCTGAGGGTCCGGGGTCTACGTCGACCCGGGAGAGAAGCCGATCCCCATAGTCGTACTTGATCCGGGTCTGGCCGGCTGTGTCGTATTCAAGCAGTGTCGAGCGGTCGTCGTACAGGTAGCGCGTCTCGCCGGCAGCGTCGATCTTTTTCACCCGCATCCTGGCGTGATCGTAGTCGAACTTTACCGGCGAACCATTACCATCCGTCGTCGCTACCAACTGGTCGCGAATGCTATACGCATAGGGGATGGTGACGGACGGGCTGACAACGACGACCAGCGGATTCCCGTTGGCATCGTACGAGGTGTTAACCGCACCCGCTGCCTTGGAGATCCGGTTGCCGTTGGCATCGTACGTAAAGGCGAGACTCTGCGACTGGTTGACATTGTCGGTGACGCTCCACAGCCGGTTGACCCGGTCGTAGGCGTAGGTCCGGTCGAAGGACTGTGACGGATCGGTTGGATCCGTGCCTTTCTCGGTGAGCCGGTTGCCGTTCTTCGAGTAGGTATAGCTGACGTCGCCGCCAAGGCCGGTGGCACCGTAGGTCACACGGGTCAGGCGATTGAGTCGGTCATACTCGTATGTCGTTGTCTCGGGCATACCGCCGTTGATATCGTATTGGGTCTCGACCTGACTTTTCCGGTTGCTGTTGGCATCGTAGCTGTACTGGTAACTTGAAAGGGCCTGAGAAGCGCCGTCGTGATTGACGATACTGAGCAGTCGATCGGCGCGATCGTACGACGGATAGGACGCGACCGTTCCGTTGGGATAGGCGATTGACTTGAGAAGGCTATCGGGAAAGTAGGCGTAGGTCGTTGTTCCCGCCTCGGTGGTGGCCGTATCCAACCGGTTCCTCTCGTCGTAGGTGTAGGTGGTTGTGATGCCGTCCGGGTCGGTCACCGAGAGACGATTCCCCTGCTTGTCGTAGGTATAGCTGATGATCTTACCGTCGTAGTTTTTGGCCTCCACCAGGCGGTCCAACTGGTCGTAGTCGTAAATGTACGACTCGGTGACGTTCGCTCCATCGACACGCTTGACCTCAATAACGGAGATTAGATTGCTGTTGTCGTCGTATCCATAAGCGATGGAGTGCGGCTGATAATCGAGATCGGGATCGACATGGTTCGAGTAGACTCTCTTCTCAAGCCGGTCAAGGTAGTCGTAGGCCAGATCAACCCGCTGGCCCTCGGGGTCGACAATCAGGGTCTGGTTGCCGACATCATCGTAGTCATAGTGGGTGTGGAGGGCCGTAGATAGACTGCCGCCCGGATTCGATCCGGCCTGTGTAGTCGCCGTAATCTGGCCGGGGGTCAGGTGTTGGTAGGTATCGGTCAGGCGGTTCAGGACATCGTACGCGTAGGTGACCAGGTTGCCGTTGGCGTCTTGCTGGGCGACCCGGTTGCGGTTCGCGTCATAGAGATAGCTGGTCACGCCGCCGGCGCCTCCGCGGGTTTCGTCCACTGAGAGCAACGTGTTGAATTCGTCATAGGTATAGGTGGTCGTGTGGTCCGGGCCCGCCGGCTCGGTCATCGACAGGAGGTTGTTGCTGCCGTCGTAGGAGGTGTAGAGCGTCGCGTTCCCCTCGCCGTCAACGGCCTTAGTCCAGCGATACAGGGCGTCGTAGGTGTAGGTCATGTCGGCGGTAGCACCGGTCGCGCGTGCATCCTTGACCGTGAGCAGATTGCCGACGTCGTCATAGGTGTATTTGGTAGTGGCCTCGACGGATGAGCCAAACCCCGTGATCATCTCGACCTGGCGATTGGCCCCGTCGTAAAGGAACTTGGTCTCGTTCCCTTCTGCATCGCGGACGAAGGTCTTATTGCTGTTGCCGTCGTACTCGGTCTCCAGCAGGACTATCTGGGTAGTCCCATAGTCCGCAGCCAAGCCGGGATCCTTGCGGCTCACTCGGACTCGCCGGCCGAGTGAATCATTCTGAACGATGGTCTCGATACCGCGGCGATCGGTCGTGATCACCCGGTTGCGATCATCCTGATAGTCCACCGACATGGTGGTTCGGGTTGTTGTTGGGTCGCCCTCCTCCGTCAGGATCAGTCGGTTCAGGTCATCGTAGTCATACATGGTGTGGCGCCCGAGCCTGTCGATTCTCTCGATCAAGTTGACGCCATCGTAGATGAAGTAGTCCGTGTGGCTTAACGCATCGGTCGTGCTCTCCACGCGGCCGAGCTTGTCGTACTGATGGACGGTCGGATTTCCTTTCGCGTCCTCGATGGTCACCTTGAGGTTGGCGTCGTCATAGGTGTAGACCGCTGTTGCGAGCCATTGACCGCCGCCGGAAATGTCCTCGCGGACCCTCTCCTCAATGGGTCGATTAAGCTCATCGTAGTCGGTCTGAAAGACGATGCCGCGTCGATCGGTCTGCTTGATCAGGTTGCCAACGCCATCGTAAAAGTACGTTTCAAAGTACCCCTGTTGGTAATCGGCGCGGATCATCCGGTTGAGCCCGTCATACGTATACTCGACATCCTTGTCGCCGTTTTGGGGATCCTGGATCGTCTTCAGGTTTCCGTTTCCGTCATAGGAGTACACGGTGGTCAGATTCAGCCCCTGGGGATCCTGAGAACGCTGGCGGACGCGGTCAAGCCCGTCGCGAAGCTCTTCGATCTCGAATCCCCGCGGGTCGGTGATCACGATCCGGTTTTGGGTGTCGTCGTATAACGTGGTTGTCGTGTAGACGACCGGGGACGTGTTCGAGTCGGTGGGGTCGCCGAAGACTTTTTGATTCACCTTCGTGGGGCGGCCCAATCCATCCTGGATTTCGACCCCGTTGTCGTAGGTAACCTCATACGTGAACTGACTACCGGTCCGGTGCTCCGCCTTCACGACATTGCCGCTCTTGTCGTACGTGTACTCCACAGAGTTGTCGAGCGCGTCGGTCTCCTTCTTCAGGCGGTAGACCTTGTCATAGGAGTAGGTCATGGGGTTTCCGTTGGCGTCGGTCTCCCGGACCTTATTCCCGACCAGGTTGTAGCGAGTCTCGACGACGGCGTTGGGGAACGGAAGGATGGTCTTGACCGGCCGGTGGAGCCGGTCGTAGATGTACTCCGTCTTGTTTGCGAAATTGTCGATGGCGAACAGCTGGTTGTCCTCGGTGTCGTAGCCGAGTTGCCAGGTTTCGAGGGCCTGACCCACCGTGAGTTCGATTTTGGTGTTCCGATTCAGAGCGTCGAATATGAAAGTTCGCACCACGCTGCGAGGATCGGTCTCCTGGATGATGTTGCCGTTCTCGTCGTAGGCGTACCGGGTGATCAGATCCGTCGTTGACCCATCAGCAGCGGTCACACCCTTTTCGGTGCTCGTGACGGGGCGGTTTCCCGTGTCATACTGGTATGAAGTTTCCTGGCCGAGTCCATCGGTCATGGTTATGACCTCGCCGCCCGGCTTGTACTGATAGGTGGTCTGCTCAGGAGCCTGGTTGAACAGGTCGTCGTAGCGCGTCTCGCGGATCTTCCGATCGAGCGTATCATATGCGTACTCGACGCGGTGGCCGAACGTGTCAGTCTGGGTCAGGAGCCGGCCGCGAGCATCGAAGGCTCGTGTTGTCATGTTCCCCTCGGGGTCCATGATCTGCGTGGCGTTGCCGTAGGGGTCGTACGCCGTGTATTTCGTCACCTTTCCGCGCGGGTCCGTCTGCGTGAGCAGATCGCCCTTCGTGTCGTAGGCAAATTTTGTCGTTTCGCCCGCCGCGTTGATCACCGCGACCATGTTCCCGGTCCTGCCGGTCGGTGCCGGGTAGGAGACGCCGGCAGCAACACCGGTCGGGCTGTCGTAGACGTAATAGGCCGAGTTTCCCTCCGCGTCGGTCTTGCTGGTCGTCTTGCTGAACAGCGGGTCGTAGGTGTAGGTGGTAACGATCTGGTTGACTGCGGAGCCGCTCGCATCCACCACCGGGACGTGGAACGGGTCGGAGCCACCGGTGAACGTTACCGTTTCTTGAGTGAGGTTGCCGAGTTCGTCGTACTTATAGGCCCTGTGCAGACCGAGGGAGTCCGTCTGCGAAACGAGCTGAATGTCGATTCCCGAACCCGGGATCGAGTTGGGCTTGGGTGAATCCGGGGTCGCCCATTCCATCGTTGTGACCTTGCCCAGCGGAGCTTCAATCTTCACCGTGGCGCCGTAGTCGTTGAGGGTGTAGACCGTGGGCGGGATCGGCCGGGGGTCCTGCACGATCCGTTTGTTGGGCGTTCCGGGCGTTGTACTAATGTTATAGGTGAATGTTGTGGTAGAGAAAGCATTGCCGCCGGTGCGCCCTCCCGGCTCGATCACCTTGTTCACAAACTCATCGGCCCGGATCCCGAAGGCCGCGGGCAGTCCGGGGTAGGAGAAGATCGCCTTCCCTGTATCCGCCAGGTACTTGTAGGTCGTTACGTTCCCGTTGGGGTCGGTGTACGAGAGCATGTTGTGGCCGGAATCATCAAACCCGGGTGTGTACGTGTATTTCTCGACCCGCTTATCCCGAGAGACCTGGATCAGGTTGCCTACCGAGTCGTACTCGTATCGGACGTCCAATCCGTGGAGATCGAAACTGATTGGATCATACCCAGTCAGGCGCGTGATCCTCTTCCGGCGGAAGATATCGGGAGGGTCCTTCTGATTGTTCTTTTCCCAACGATACGTATCCGTGTTCGAGTCGAATACTGCCGAGTAGTCCAGGAGAGGGCCCGTCCCGAGGATTCCTCAATCAGGTCGAGCGTATCCGGGTCGCTGTCGACATATGGCAGAAGTAGCCCCGGAAGGTTTTTCACCGCAGGATCATTCGTGTCGTAGTAGAGGTTGATGCGATTTCCGTTGGGCTCCTCGATGAACCTGAGCGTATAGATTTTATCGGAGGATGCGCTGTTGGGGTTGGATGGCGGCTGCAGCTCGAAGTGATATCGGACATGGCTCTTGGTGTAGAAGTCATAGCTGTTGGGGTCGCTCTGGGGATCGGGCTGGACCAGGGTCGAGTGATAGCCGATCTGAGGATCGTAGAACTTGGCGGTCGCCGGTAGCCCGAAGAGGGCCGCCTTGGCCGCATTGCTTTGACCGCCCCCGTCGAAGCGGTTGCCGGTACCTTCTCCGCCGATGACCGTAAGGCCGCCGCAGCTGTGGGCGATCAGCCGAACGTCGTAGCTAAAGGTCCATCCCGCACCCATTGGGCTGTCGCTCGAACTGCCCAAGCTGGAGTACGTGCGGGTGAAGTCGAGCGACATGCCACGGCCGGGGACGATCACATCTTGAGAGGTTCGGATGAGGTGGCCGTCCCAGATATCCACGCCCTTGATGATCGTATGGGCGAGCGGGAGATTAGAGTTGATCTCGACGTCGTGGTCGATCCAACCGGTGTCCTTTGCCACCTGCCCATCGTCGCCGACGGCGACGAGCGTGTAGGAGTAGCGCCCCGGTTGGCTCAGCTTTCCGCTGGCGGTGAGGATGAAACGGTATTTGCCCGGAAAAAGAAGAACATCTTGGAACACGCCATTGCTCGGGCCCTGTCCATCGGTGATGTTGGTCACACCCTGAGCGGGCTCCCCGGAAGAAGAATCGCCGTCGATGTACAGGCTGACCTTGGCCCGATCGTTCAGCACGAAGGTAAAGTCTCCGCCCGACGTGCAGACATGGCCGTTGACCGCATCGATCCGGGTCCTGATGATCGTGTCGAGGCTGTCGATGCCCGGGACGAACTTGGGGGGGATGAGTTCGATCACGCCCAGGGGGGCGCTGTCGATCTTCAGCGGCCCAGGGGTCCAGACCGACAGGCCCGTGGGCAAATTCCCGGTGTGAATACCATCTCGGACGAGTGGAGGCAGAGTAGCGTTATTCCCGCCGCAGTCCAGCACATCGATCGGGGCGTTCCGCAGGTTGCGCAATTCATCTAGCCCCTGACCCGGCAATGCCAGACACTCATTGATCTCCTCGATCAGCCGATTCACGTCGAATACCAAAATGTCTCCGACGCCGCGATACGACACGTACAGCAATCGCTCATCTGCAGTCAATGCGACGCTGTCGGCAAAGCCAAAAGGAATGGGTGTCGTTACGGCCACGACCGATGGATTCGGACCGAACGGGTCTTTGACAATTCCAATCTTGGCACCGCGTACCGACAACGGGTTGGAGTAAAACGGGTAGGCATAGTCTGCAACAAAGGCATACCCCTTGTCACGAGTGACCGCTAAACCCGCCGCGTTATGCAGGTCCAACTCAAAGTTGGATATACGCCAGTCTGTCTTGTGTTCCAGCGGAATGAAGCCCAAATGGGCATCGAAGGACTCCGGCGCGTCATTGGTTACCTCAAGTGCCCAAAGGCCCATCGCCTCGAGTGTGTTCAGATCACCGTCTATCCCCGTAACGCCACGCACGTGCGAGATTGCCAGCATTTTGTCAGGATCATCCGTCGCTACGATTTTGTACGGTTCCATGCCTGCCTGGAAACTGGCGATCTCTTCCCTCCATTGATTGGGGTTGCTTCCCGCGATTTTTGGCTTATCGGCAGGATCGATATTTACTACCACGATCCTGCCCGTTTCGTCCGGCTTTGATTGATCTATCCAAGGTTTTGTGCCGGAATATACCATCGTGCGGGGTTCGGTCACGTACAGTCGTCGACCATCGGCGTTGACTGCCATCCCGTGCAGGATCCATGCCTCGGATGTGTACGGCGTCTTCGGGTCTCGTTCACTTTCCTTTTTTAGAACAATCGTATCCACGTGTTTGTGGAACGTTTCCGAATCGGGGCTGATGTCGATGACATAAATCCGCTTGTAACTTCCAGCCAGGTACAAAAGGTCATTGAACGGATCGACAGTGATCGAGGAAGCGCCGCCGGGCGACTTGATGATATCCATCTCGGGAGTGAGGTGATTGACATCGACTTGTCGCAAGGTCATTGCATCCAAGACAGCCACGCCGCCGGGTACCAGTGCGTACACGCGAGTCCGATCGCTCGTCACGGCTGTCTGTATGGCCGGTACAGCCATATCATTTGCCTTCACATCGATGAGTTCCCGCACATGACCACCAACCGTGATGTTGTAATCGGAGATTTGCTCGGACGACGGAGGTTCAATTGCCACGACTTGACCGTTGTACAGCCCTGCGAAAACTAAATCGGAATCACTGCCGTAAATTCGTACCGAATTGCTCTTGACCGAACTCAAAGTGAAGTTGGTTCCGATGCTGACATTCTTGGGTGCCGGGCGCTCGATATAGATCTCGCTAAGACCAAGGATCACTTCCTTTGGGACTTTAACTTTGATTGAAATCTTGTCGCCAACTTGCGAAAGAAGTTCGACGTCCTGGCCTTTAGCGATCGCATCACTGCTTCCTTGCTTGAAGTGTATTTTCAAATCGGAAATCTTCGAACCATTGGGCGGAGGCGCACCGGCCGGAGGATCGGCTAGAAAGTCTCTCCCTTCCAGTTCAATGAACGGCTCTTCGTCAACAATCCCAAAGTCGACCGATTCGATAAAGGGGTCGTTTGGAATCGCCGAAAGAGGTTGAGCTGATATGATGGCGGTACCGACGTTGGCACCCGGCTGGCGATAAACCACAACTTGCTGGAATGCAGGCGCGATATTCTTTGCGAACCACAGACTGACCTCATACGTTTGGAACGGGGCGCCCTGTTGCCAGAGCGTGTTCATCGTCCTTATGTCGCAACCCAAGTCGATCAATTCGTTAATAGCGGCAGTCGTTGCACCCAGGTGGATCTTCTCCTTTACCGACTTGGGCAGATCCTGCTGAAAACCTGCGTTCAAACTGTAAACACCGCAATTGGCGACACGGTTGTCAAGGGTACTGACAATTCTCCACGGGCTTCCCAGTTGTCCCGCGCCAGACGTTAATGTTGCCATAATACCCGCGACGCCAAAGAATCCGTATTGCGCGAGGGCTCTCGGCAAATTGAATTTCAACTTGAACGTGTTGACTTTCGGGATGGATTCAGCGACCAAGACTTTTCCACGGGTGGTCAATCCGGGCCACGGAGGACTGGTCGTGTGAATGTATCCGTCATTGGAGACGATGCCTTCGTCCAACAATATCCAACTCGGTTCCAGTTCTCCCTGCGCATTGGGAACCTCTGCGTAACGGAAGAAGTAAACGCTTTCGCCGGCGGGGAGGTTTCCGGCGGGGACCGTAACTTGAATGGGATAAGCGAATCGCTCTACTCCGACATCGAGGTCAAACGCCCCAACAAAGGCGAAGTCAGCCGGAACATCCAACGGCAATTCGTTTTCCACCAGTCCGGAGACAGACACCATAGTCTCGTCTGAAAGTCCGCCCGGCGGCACGGATATGGCGTAGCCGTCCGTGCTTTGCACGATCGCACCCGCTTCACCGATCATGACCTCACCGAACCGTGGTGTCGTGACGCGCACCAATGCGTGAGCCTCGGCCGGACCGTGCAAGACCGCCACCGTTGCTTCACCAGATCCGACAGCTTGAATCCGGCCTCCTTCAGTGACAGTCACGACGCCTTCGTTCGAGCTGACGTAAATCGTGCCGGCATCCGCGCCAGTAATATCGTGGTCGTCTCGCAGACGAACCAGCAGTTGCCGGAAACCGTCGTCTTCCGGCAAGGTCACGAGGAAGGGATAGACGTTCAAGCCGTACGTAGACGCAAGACGGTCGAGTTCACTATCGGGAGAGCCCACGATGACAGCGGTCGCGTCATGGATCTCACCGTGTGACACGATGACTCCCGTCGTGCCGTCGGCAATGGTAATGGTGCGGCCGAGTGTGCTTTCGCCGGGCTCCAGGCGCTGGTCTGCCGGCAGGCTCCCGGAGAGGTCAAGGAACCAGCGTCCGTCGGCCGCCCGGCCGATGGTGTCCTGCGGGGCCGACATGTTCCCCAGGGCGGGATCCAGCACGAGTATCAAGGGCAGCAACAGATCGTTGGGACCAATGTTCGTGATCGTCACGTCGTAGGAAACGGTATCCGTGCCCCGGTCCGAACGCGCCAGGACGAACTCGATATCCGTCAGCGCGGACAGATCCGAGACAGCGGTAAACCGGGTAACGTGGGGCTGGGACATGGACTGGCCATCGATACTCGAGACGGACCCGGACACTGTGAGCTCATAGCCATGGGCGTCCAGGGCGGCGAAGGTCAGGCGTAAGGTGCGTGTATCGACGTCGTAGCGGGCATCCAGCACCGGCTTGGGACCGGTGTCATCACCGGCAAGCACGTAATTTGCGGGGTTGATCACCGACGTTGGATCGTCAGGGTCGCCTGCAACCATGTCCGTGTCGAAGGTGACGGTCACCTCCGGCCATGGCAACGCCACGATCGCGTCCGGGGGCGGGTTGGTCGCAATGACAATCGGCGCGATCACGGGCTTGAGCACATCGACCTGTTCGGACTGGCTGAGCAGCACGCGGCCGTCGCTGGTGGTGACGGCCACGTCGCCGCGCGACCCGCCGCGGGCGACCGCGATGGTGCGCAGGGTTGCCAGATCGACCATGGTCAGGTCGCTGCCGCCGCCGGTCACCTCGCCCGTGTCGAGCCGTGGTGCCGTGTTGTGGGAGACGAACAGCAGCCCTTCCAGTTGAGTGCCAGCCCGGCCAAAAGCAATCGAGTCGATATCCGAATCGAACCTCAGGATCGTCTCGGCGCGGGCGCGCTCGGTGAATCGGATCACCTGTTCCCGGTCGGGCCAGGTGGTGGCCCACAGCCGGCCGTCGTCGTCGAACGCCAGGCACCCGACCCGGAGGTCCAGGTCGCGGCTGTAATGGGTAAAGGTCTGGGTGGCCGGATCGAAAATTTCGACGCCCTTGCCGGAGGACACGTAAATCAACCCGGTATCCGGCTCGATGGCCAGGGCGATGGTCAGCCCGTCGCCGAAGCTGTTGACGATCGCGCCGGTTTCGGAATCGAGCTGCAGCAGCGGGCCGCCGCCGGTGGTGGCCCAGAGGTTGCCGTCGTCGTCAAAGGCGAGATTGAAGACGGGGTGTTCCAGTTCGACCCACGGTTCGGTTGCCTCGCCCCCTTCGGGGTCGAATCGGAACAGGGAGCTTCGTTTCTGTCCCCCGCTGATGATGATCGTATCGTCCGGCGCTTCGGCAATCGCCATTGGGCCGATGCCGGCGTTGCTTTGCGCGATGCCGGTGGCAAACGAACGGGCGACGAAGGGTCGCAGGACCACATCGAATACCGGTGGGCGACTGGCCGGTTCGGCGGCGGGGATGCCCTGCTCGGTTTCCAGGAAGAGCCGGTTTGTGGCCGGGTCGGGACTGGGCGCGGGTGCGATGCCGAAGTTGGGCGGTGTCGTCTCCCGGCTGGGTGCGGCACCCAGGTTGACCGTCGACCCGTCGGATGGTCCGGTGAACCCGAAGGTTGGCGGCTCGCGATTGCCGGCCATGTCGGTCGCCAGTGCGAGGAACTCGTAACTATGGCCGGCCTCCCCCTCGAAGACCTCCGAGCCCGCCGAGGCTTCGACACGCCGCTGCCAGATACGGAAGTCGCCGCCGTCGACGGCCACGTAGATCGTCACGTGGCGAAAGCCGGACCCGCCCACGTCGTCGGTCACATTCCACGAGACCGTGTAATCGTCGCTTTGTTCCGAAAGCTGGGACACGGTCAACCGGGTTGTCGGTGCGACCGCATCGACAACCTGAATCAGCTCGAGGGTGTCCTGGGGTGGCGCGTTGTTGAACAAGACACGTGCCTGTGCGGCCACTTCGGCCCCGGTTGCCGCGTCATCCTTTGCCCGGACCGTATAGCTGACAAAGCCGGCCCCTTGGTTCAGCTCGGCATTGGGCGGCAGCAACCCCTTGTTGGGATCCCGGCACAATTCTCCTGTCAACGGGTCGATGGCCTCGAGCAGCCACGTCGCCGTGCGGGTGTCGATGTCGATTCCGGCGCTGACCCGCAACACCAGCCCCAATGCCTCGGTGAAATCGAACTCACCCTGGAACAAGGCCCGATCCTGCGGGATGTGAACGTGGATGTCACCGACTTCCAGGTCACCCAGGCGGAACGAATGGGGATCCAAATCCTCATCCAGCTCGGTGACCACACGGATCTCGGCGGTATGCGTGGATGCGGTCGCGGGATTCTCGAACTGGATCGTGTAGGGGAGCGGGTGGCCCATGGGCACCATGCCGCCGGAGTCGCCCGTGATGGGACCCGTCACCGAGGCCAGGCGGTCCGATTCGGCGCCGCCCTCCAGATATGCCGAAAGGTCCAGAGGATGCGTGGAACCGTCCCCCCCTTGAATCAGGGCATTGAGGCCGCCGCCGGTGGTAAAGTCGATCTGGAACTCGGGGGGCAGGCCGCCGCCGCGACGTTCAAATGGAATCCACGGGGCATAAACGCGGAACGTCTCGAAATGCGTCGGCTGCGACAGCCCCAGATCCGCCTGCTCGAAGTCGGGAAGTGCCGGAACCGGAAGATTGTAAATGTCCTTTCCTTCACAAGCGTCCTTTCTTAATGAGTAGAATTCCACCGGGGCGAGCAGGTCGGGATCGTGGCCGTACCAGCCGCGGACCTGTTCGAAAAACTCGACCAGATTCCCGGATGTTCGGATCTCACTGCCGGCCGGTCCCACCAGGATGCCGCCAGCCAGGGTGGCCAGCAAACTGACCAGGTGGGCCTGCTCGCGGACGGGCGGAGCCTCCCCTTCAGGGCGCAGCAATCCGGCCTGTTCGATCGACGCGATATACAGGTCTCCCCAAACCTGCGCGTCGGCCGCCAGCACCAGCAGCGTCGACGACGCGTTTTCGTCGACCAGGATCGCCTGCCGCAGCCGCTCGGCCTCGGATCGCTGGTGCGCCATAAACTCCTCATGGGTCATGGCCGTCGCTTCGGCAAATACGTGGAACTCGAAAGGAATAAAGGGAAACAGACAGGCTTTGGGAACCGGTAGTGTCTTTGTGAAGGCCTCGAGGTAACCGGTCGCGCTCATCATGCCTTCATATTCCGGGAAACGGTCGGCAAAGTCATCCCGCACGGCATTCCACCAAGGGGCCAGGCTTGCCTGATCTTCGGTCAACAGGTCGGCAAATGCCGGAAACAGGGCAGTGAGCTGGTTGCGTAGCTGCACATACGCCCGGTCGTGCAATTCACGCAGCCCCGGATAGGTGGCGACGTTGAAGCTGAAGCCGCTGAACCCCAACGCCGGCTGGTCGAGCAGGTAGCCGGAGGTGCTGACGTGCCCCGTCGTATTGGTCGCCGAATCGAGGCTGGCCCACGGCACGTCGGCCAGCTCCTCGCTTTCGGGGGTTCCGCGCAGGTTGGTGGCGAACTGGACGAAGGGCAGGCCGAAGATCTTGGGATTGGGACCCATTTCCGGGACGCCGACGCGATAGAAGACATAGGGGGCATCGAGGTTGCTGCGTCCCTGCAGCGTGACGCTGAAGGTGCCCGTGTCCCCGGCCAGAATCGCGCGCGGGCCGCCGATACCGATGGTGACTTCGGGCTCGATGGCCCGCTCCACCTGGAACCGGTAGGGCACCACGGCCTGCTCTCCGTCCGGATTGGTCACAGCCAGATCGTAGAGTCCGTGGGGGTTGTCGTCTTCAGGCACGGAAAAGCCGCGGATCAGCACGAAGTATTCGCCCGGCCGGGTATTCGGGACCACCGCGATCTGATCGGCGCCGAGTGCCCCTTGGTATGCGGCATCGAAGACCGTGCTTGTCGGGACGTCGCCGTGCCGGAGGTACAGTTCGTTTGTGGCCTCTTTACTGGCGGAGCTGAGCGTGACGCGCAGGGTCTGATCCGCCGGGACGGTGACCTGGAACATGCGCTGTTGACCCGCGCTGAGCGTCGTGTCGAGCGGGACGCCCAACTCCAGGGCGTCGACGCCGATGTCGATCACGCCGGCCGAGGCCAGCCGATTGTTGGCCTCGTTGAGGTCTTCGAAAATCTGATTGAAGATGTCGGTCCGCACGATGACCCGGTATTGGCCGGGGGCCACGGGAGGAAGCTCGGCATCGAGGGATGCCGTGTAGGAACCGCCAGGCAGCAGATTCCCCACGAACGGTACCCGTCCCAAGGGTCTGTCGCCGAGGTCCCAGGTGGCGTCCGCGGAAAGGTAGGCGGTGTCGGCCCAGGACGCGAGCAGGGACCGATCGCTGGCATTGGCCACTGTCCATTGGATGTGCACCGGTTGTCCGACGCGGCTCGCGGTGGGCACGTCGATGCCGGTCACTACCAGATCCGCCGGTGGCGGCAGCTCGACAATGATGGGATCCGAGGGCCGGTCGTTGTTGTTCTCATGGTCCCCCTCGAACACGCGACGGCCTGCGTCCGTTCGCACCAGGACGTACCATGGCCCGACCAGGTCTGTCGGCATCGTGAAGGTGCGGGATACCTGGTAGCTCTCGTCTTCCGCCAGGCCGTCCTCATGCCGGTGAACACCGAGATACCGGTCCGCCATGGTGTCGAGGGACGTGTCGCGGGACAGGTAGATCAAGTCGATCCACTCACGTTGCGTCGGCGGGGTCGCACCGCCGAAGTTGGTCACGGTATAGGCCACATCGAAAGACTGGCCCCGCTCGACCCGCTCCGGGACCGTCACCGCGGTGACTTGCAGGTCTGGCACCTGCGGCTGTGTCACCTGGAGCGGGGCCGTGGTGATGTTGTTGCCCTCTCCCTGGAACTCTTTGACCAGGTTCCCGTACACGGCGGATCCGACGCCCGGCTGGTTCACGCCGATGGCGCTTCGGACACGGGTATCGAAAGACTGTGAGGCATCCGCAAACGCCAGTATGTAAAACTCGCCTTCAATGCTGTCCGGCAGGCGCGCCGGGAGCGTCACCGTATACGATGCATTGATGTCGAGCACCCCGATTCGCCGGTAATCGCCCAGCCACCGATCCGATATGTCGAGGGTCGGATCGAACGAGAGGAAAATGCGGTCGTACCACATCCCCTCGCGTGTGGCGCGGTTTCCGACATTGGTGACCGTGAATTCGACGTCGACCATTTGGCCGGCATTGGCCGCGGCGGGAACGGAAAGGTCGGTGACGCGCAGGTCCGGCTCACGGTACACCACCGGCAAGGGGGCCTGGTTGACGTTGTTGTAGGGCGACTCGAAGGCGTTTTTTCGATAGTAACGGTCGCGGCTGAGGTCGTTGGAACCTCCGGAAGGGGGCCACGAACTTGTAGAGGAAGCGTGATTTGCCACGTGGGGCTCATTGGCGGCGATGTACACGTAATAGTCACCGCCGATGCCCTTGGGCAAGATCGCTTCCAGGGTGGCGGTGTAGCTCTCGCCGGGACCGAGCGGATCACTGTTGTCGTGTCCGACGGTACCCATGACCACAGCCCGGTCCGCGATGAACGTCGGATCCGGAGAGAGCCAGACTTTATCGACCCAGTAGGCGGTGCCGGGCCAGGCCTCGTGATCGCCGACATTGGTCACCGTCCATTGGATGGTCGTCCGCTCTCCCGAGTAGCTGACCGGCTGGGTGACGACCCCGCTGATCACCAGATCGGCGGGACGGATGCTCACATCCGTGTCGGCACCCCGCACGTTGTTGGATTCATCGGTTTCGGCCACGCGCCGGTGGGCGTCGACGACCACCGTGACAAACATCCCCTCAACGGGCGGCGAGAGGTCAAAGGTCACCGATGTGGTCCTCGTTTCCCCGGCATGCAGCCCCCCCTGGGAGTACCCGCCAAGCGGGTTCAGCGCCCACGTATCCCAGCCGGGCCGGAAAGGATCCGACAAGGGCTGGTCCGACAACAGGATGTAATCGACCCAACCGCCCTGCCGGTCGCCCAGGCCGGCATTTCGGGTCGTCCACGTGACCGTGAACGGTCCGCCCCCGAAGGCCTGGGCGTCGACCGCCAGCGATTCCAGCAAGAGGTCGGGAAGCGGCGCGGGCGGAGGCGGCGGCAGCCCGATGACGCTGATCGGCCGGGCCTTGTAGTTATTGTTGTCGATCTGGTTGGGGTCGTCCGGGTTAATGTTGTCCGCCAGCGTGTCTTCCAGCACCTCGGCATAGGAGTCGGTCCAGGGTGTGATGAAATAGCTGCCGGTAGCCACTTTACCGGGCAGCTTGACCGTGACCACGCGATCGTAGCCGGCATTGACGGCCAACGCGCCGTCCTGCGTGAACCGTCCCAGCAGGATATCCCCGTGTGACGGATTCGGGCGGTTTCGGTCGCGGGCCAGCCATACGGTTTCGCTCCAGCGGTCCCGGTCGGTCGGCCCGCTGCCCAGATTGGTCACCGTGTAGCGGACCTCGATCTCGCTCCCTTCGACCGCCTGCTGGGGTCCCACCACATCACTCAGCACCAGGTCCGCGAACGGGATCGCCTCGACAAACAGGGGCTGAGCGCGAAGGTTGTTGTTGTCGTTGGGCCACTCGTCGACCGCCCCGGTCGCATCGGTGAGGACGATGACGAACATATCACCCCGCAGCCGTTTCGGAACGACGAACACGGGCGTCGTCGTCCGATAGAGCTCCGAGGTGCCGAGGGCGGAAGCATTGATGCCGCTGAACACCAGGGTGTCGTCGTAGGACAATTTATTGTCGAGGGACAGGTACACGCGGTCTGTCCACACCGCTGCCGAGGTCGGCGCCCCCTGGTTGATCACGTCGAACGCGACCGACATCGTGGATCCGGCAACGACCGGCGTCGATGCGATGATGTTGTCCACCTGCAGGTCCGGCCGCGGGATGACACTCAGGGTCATCGTGACGTCGCCGGCCAGCGAGTTGTTCCCGGTCTGCCCATGCTCGTAGAGCGTATTTCGCGAGTTGGTCGTGACGACCGTTTCGTAGCGGCCCTGTACACGCCCGGGCAGCCGAAACTGCTCGGTCCGCGTGTACGTCAGCCCGGCCGGCAGCGGAGTGGCGTATTGCACCTCACCCAGCCAGATCACGGCGCCGGTGTCGACGCTGCGCAGGGTGACGGCTTCGAACCAGAAGCCTTCGGCGCCCCCCTGCCCCATGTTCTCCACCGTCCAGGTCACGTCGATCACCATGCCCTCGGTGGCCGTCTCGGGCACGGAAACGTCCGTAACGGTCAAGTCCGGTGGCTCGGTGAGGGTAATGTCGACCCGGCTGTCGGAAACGAAGGTGTTGTTGCCGGTATAAATGAATTCGAAGGGCCCGCCGGTGATGACAACCACATAATAACTGCCCACAAAACCGTTCGGCACA
>Ga0209743_1000043_pt1 | contig 71744 bp, 59 predicted proteins | sample OlaalgELextract2_FD_187378 | JGI IMG/M metagenome (GOLD analysis project Ga0209743, IMG submission 187378) | Olavius algarvensis symbiont microbial communities from Tuscany, Italy - Type G ELBA extract 2 (SPAdes) (version 2) | ecosystem: Host-associated > Annelida > Digestive system >...
ATAAAACAGTTTGCCTTGATTCTGTTTAACACGCCCCATCATAATCGGTTACCTCAGTGCTCGAGTGGTTTATGAACACCTAGCAACTAAAACCATGCGATTCAATGGCTATTTGGGCAACAGCCCGGCAAGACCTGACCCAACATCTGTAGCTGAATGAAAAAGATCGGGCGCCGCATCAACGACCATTTAAGTCAATAATCAGGTTTGATTCCAACAATAATCAAGTGCGCCAATCGGCCATAAGCCCTCATGGACTGGATAGAGCGGAGAGTGATGGTTTAACAAAACCAAAGGATTTCTCACAATGGTACTCAACATTTTTGCGCTAATCGTGCTGCTGGTTCTCATTGCCGCGGTGGTGGCAGTCTGGGTCATTCTCGGAATGATGCCCGGCAAAATCGCTAGGGAGCGAAATCACCCGCAGGCGGACGCCATCAATGTGTGCGGATGGTGGGGGGTGATTACCCTGGGCATCCTGCTGCCCCTGGCCTGGATCTGGGCGTACACCAAACCGCGGGGGTATCAAGCCGTGTCAACAAAGGAGCCCGCCCCTGAATCAGAGAATGCAAGATAGGGGTCAAACCTTGATTATTGACTTAAAACGCATCTGACTCACAGATCGGTCTTATGGAATTCATGTTCAAATTATGAGGTCAAAGAACAAAAAATATAAGTCAATAATCAAGGTTTGACCCCTCAAAAGGAGGTTTTGTTTTGATAGCCTTTCTTACCCTGTTGTACGTTGCCATTCTCGTCAAAACCAAAGTCATTACACTCAATCTCTGGTGGAAAATCTCTCCTCTTGTCTGGCTGTTAATTCTTCTGATTGTTCTATTTATTCCGATGCAATGGGGCGCTCCGGCCGGAGCCGTGACCATGTTTGAGTTTGTGGTGGAGATCGTTCCCAATGTCACGGGAGAGGTTGTCGAAGTACCGGTAAAGCCGTTTCAGAAACTGAAAAAAGACGAAACTCTATTTCAGATTGATCCCGTACCCTTTGAATTTACTCTGAAGCAGCTGCAAGCCTCCTTGAAGAAAGCGGAGGCGTCTAAAACGCTTGCAACAGTGGAGCTGAAGCGCAATCGGGCAATGGCCAGACAATCTGCGGCCGCCCAGCGGGAAGTGGATACATGGCAGGCCCGGTACGATGAAGCGGTCGCCACCATCGAAAGCATCCAGCAGCAGATCAACCAGGCGGAATGGAATCTGGAACAAACCACAGTGCGGGCGCCATCGGATGGATATGTTGTCGGCGTCACACTTCGTCCTGGGCAGCGCGTTTCTAACCTGCCACTGAGATCATGGATGGCTTTTGTCAAAGAAGAAGAGAGTAAGCTGGTGGCCGGTATAAACCAGAACATGATGCGGTATGTCCAGCCCGGTCAAAAAGCAGAAGTGGTCTTCAAGCTATTTCCCGGGAAGGTTTTCAACGCTACCGTTGAGTCTCTCTACATGATGAACCCCCAGGGGCAGCTTCAGGCATCGGGGATTGTTCCCATGGCACCGACCACGCAGCAGCTTCCCTTGCCTTTCGGAGTTATTCTCAACCTGGATGAAGACCTGCCGGAATTCCCAGTTATTCCCGGAGGCGCAATGGGAACAGCGGCCATCTATACCAGCAACGTCCGAGCCACCCATATGATCCGAAAGGTGATGATACGGATGGAGGCCTGGATTAATTACATCAACCCGTATTAACGGTTGCATGCAACCGTTAATACCCGTGATATATTTTTGCAGCCAAGAGGTTCTTTGTACTAAATGTTGTGGTTCCTCCCATGAGCATGTCTCGTGATTGTTAAAACGATGCTGTTGGTGACTTCGTCATTCCGGACTGGCCTGCCCGAGGCAGGTAAAATCCTGAATCCAGTAAGCAGCAAACTGATTCTGGATGCCGGATCGGGGTCCGGCACGACGATGGATCTTCGGCTTCATTCGGAACGCAATTCTGGCAATCGCTATAATTTGCTTGTTTCCAATGGTTCTGTTGAATAATCAAGACGATTCTGAATGGTGGGCATTAGCCAGTGATAGATCTGCCACCATTGAGTCGGAAAGGCTCGACTGTTGATATGAGCTGAAGAGTTGACATTCTTTCGGGAGAAAAAAATGGGTTCTTTTCATTGGGGCTGGAAGAGCGTTTTTTTGCTGTTCCCGGTGTGGTTGCTGTGTGCCTGCACCACCGTGGGGCCGGATTTTGTCAAACCGAAGGCGGCGGTAGAAAAAGAATGGTCCGAAAAAGATGATCCTTCGGTCAGGACAGATGCTCTGGATTACAGTGAATGGTGGAAAGTGTTCGATGATCCGATTCTGAATCGCCTCATCCAAATCGCCAGCACCCAGAATCTGTCGCTTCAGATTGCCGGCCTGCGTATCCTGGAAGCCCGGGCGCTTCTCGGTATCGCTATTGGCCTGCAGTACCCTCAGTCCCAGGCACTCAGCGGCGGCATTACCTATTTGAAATCAAGCGAAAATGCGCCACCCTTGTCCAATCTGCCCACAGATGTGAGAAATCGGCTGGACACTTCCACCAACAACTATCAGATCGGATTCGATGCGGCATGGGAGCTGGATTTTTGGGGAAAATTCAGACGTGGTGTCGAATCGGCTGATGCCAACCTCGCCGCGTCCATTGCCAATTACGACAATCTGCTGGTGATTTTGAACGGCGAGGTTGCCTCTGCCTACGTCATCATCCGTACGCTCGAACAACGGCTTGTCTATATCCGAAGCAATACGGAGATACAACAAAAAGGGCTGGAGCTGGTCGAAGTCCGTTTCGAAGCCGGTGCAACCTCGGAACTGGATGTTCAACAGGCGCGATCTCTGTTGCGAAACACCGAAGCGCTTATTCCGGCGCTTGAAATCAGCCTTCGTCAGGCCCAGAACGGGCTCAGTGTGTTGCTCGGCCGACCACCAGGTGATCTCCAGGATATATTGGGGGACCCGTCCCCAATTCCAACGGCACCCGCTCAGGTCGCCGTTGGGGTTCCCGCTGAACTCATGCGCCGAAGGCCGGACATCCAGCTCGCGGAGTTCCGGGCCGCCTCCCAGGGTGCCCGTATCGGTGTAGCCGAGGCAGATCTCTATCCGCATTTTGCCCTGGCCGGGTCCATCGGGTGGTCCGCCGGGGACGGAAGCACCCTGTTTAGCGTGGACAGCCTCACCGGCTTTTTCACCCCGCTGGGTTTTCGATGGGACATTTTCAATTACGGCAGGATCCGGAACAACGTCCGCATCCAGGATGCCCGCTTCGAACAGCTTGTTGTGAATTACCGGAACACGGTGCTGCTGGCTGCCAGGGAGGTGGAAGACGGGCTGGTCGGATTTCTCCGGTCCCGGCAGCAGGCGGATCTTCTTTCCGATGCTGCCGATGCCTCCAAAAGGGCCGCCGAACTCGCCCTGATCCAGTACGACGAGGGCTGGGTGGACTACACCCGGGTGCTGAATACCCAGCAGTCGCTGCTCAACCAGCAGGATGCTCTGGCCGTCAGCCATGGCGACATTGTCCGGTTCCTTGTGGCGGTGTATAAGGCCCTGGGGGGGGGATGGCAGGTGCGGATCGGCGCGGATATTCTCCCGGCGGAAATGCTCGAGGCCATGAAAAAAAGGACCAACTGGGGGAACCTGATGCAGCCCGTTTCCCTTCCCGCAGATATCTCCCCACCCCCTACCGGAAGGGATGTCAATCTCTTCCATAATCCGAAGTGGTAAATCGACGTTGAATTGGAACACCAATTCAGATAGGGATTCTATTTAGCGCTGTTGCTTTAAATTATGATCCGATGACCAGATAAGATACGTGTTACGGATGACGACTGAACTCGGAACAGAGTTCTTGCGACGGCAATAAACATCTTTGAGCATTTCCCCTCATCCAAATCCGAGCCCCCCGCAGAGAAAGGAGAGCTTCATGAGTATGACTTTTTTTTCTTTGGCTCTATTCTTCGGTCTGGTCGTTCTATTGGCCTTTTTGAGGATCAAAACCGCCGGTCGTTTTACCATTGAAACCAGGGAAATTGTAGCTGCCATTGTGGTCGTGGGTTTGGTCCTCTTTGTTTCAGGAGAAATCAAGGAGATTGCGTTTGGCGATGTGCGGCTGATTCGGGAGATCAAAAAAGCGGCGAAGGCTCCGGTTAAGGAGAATGTGGCGACCCGCCAGGTGGACACGATCAGTTCGAACACATTGCGCTTCGAGGAATCGAGAACGGGCACCAAGGGTTCGGTGGAGCGCATTCCGATGCTCATCGAAACCAAGGCGGATGCTCTGAGCTTTCAACTGGGCAGCGACTATTATGTGGCCAGTGCCATCGCCATGTATCTGGAAGAGCTGACGAAGGCACCATTTCTCCAATATCTGGTGTTCACCAACCCGAAAGGGGAGTTTGTAGGTGTGGCCGATGCCCGGGCGATCGCCGAGCAGTTTGCTCCAGGTGATTCATCGTTGACACCCCGCCAGCTGACACGTGCTATTCAAAATGCAAACATCGCCTGGCTTCGCCAATTACCGGGTTACATTGGCGCCAACGATGCTCTGTCCGCCGGCCTTTCGACACGGGAAGCGCTTTCCCAGATGCTGGAGAGAAACGTCGACAAACTGCCGGTGATCGATGGGGCCAAACAATTTATCGGTGTCGCGTACCAGAGTCAGCTGATGGGCAACATCCTGATGGCGATCACCCCTGAAGGAAAGCAGTAAATCAGGCAAGGTTTGACCCCAATATCAGCTCGCGGCTCTTTTTCTGTATAAGGGGGAAATGTCCCGCAAGGTCGTTACCACATTTTTCAGAGAAGACATAAACTGATCGATATCTTCTTCGGTGGTGTCCTTCCCGAAGGAAAGCACCAAAGTCCCCTGGGCGTCGGCATGGCTTAGCCCAATGGAAATCAGTACGTGGGAGGCGCGGAGGGAACCGGTGGCACACGCCGATCGCGTCGAAACGGCAATGTCGTCATCGTCGAGCATCAGCATGACGCTTTCACCCTCGATGTACCTGACCGATACCGATAACATGTTCGGCAGGCTGTGCTCCGGGTTTGTGTTGATGATGTATTCATCGATGACTTTCGGCAGGTCGGCAACCAGTTTGTTCTGGATCCGGAGACAATGCTCATACCAGGTGGGTAGCTTTTCCAACGCCACTTTGGCCGCGGCGCCCATGCCAATAATGCCGATCAGATTTTCGGTTCCGGCACGTTTGTTGTGTTCCTGAACGCCACCATCCAGAATCGGGAAAATGCGGGTCCCGCGCCGGACGTACAAACCACCCACACCCGGGGGGCCATGGAAGGAGTTGGCCGCAAAGCTGAGAAGATCGACCCCCAGCGCCTGCACGTCGATGGGGACGACGCCGACGGAATCCACGGCGTCGGTATGAAACAGAACTTTCCTCTCGCGGGTGATCTTTGCGATCTCTTCAATCGGCAGAATCGTGCCGGTCTCGTTATTGCTGTGCATGATGGATACGAGGATGGTTTCGTCGGTGATCGCGTTGGCCACGTCTTGGGGATTCACACGTCCGGATTCATCCACTTCAATGGAAGTCACCTTATATCCCATTGATTTCAGGCGCTTTACGCTACGGATGACCGCGTTGTGTTCGATGTTGGAAATAACGATGTGTTTTCCCTTTTTAGCGTTGGCCAGGGCTACGCCCTTGATGGCATGATTGACCGATTCTGTACCACCGGAGGTGAACACGATTTCCTTGGGATTTGCGGCATTGAGAAAGCGGGCGACATCCTCCCGGCAACTCTGCAAAATTTCGGCGGCCATCTCTCCGGATTTGTGCTGGCTTGCCGGATTGAAGTAATCCTTGTCAATGGCGTCGATCATGGCCGCCTTCACTTCGGGCAGCATCGGCTTGTATGAGATGTGGTCCAGGTTGATAACGCTCATGGTCTGCTTCCCGTTGGCTTAAATATGTTAATGTTCTTCCGTCAGACTGTGCTGGCACGCTTCACAGAATTCGGTACTCTCTTCCAGTTCGATGTCGCAGTAAGGACAGTAGCACTGCTCGCCATGGCTATGTTCGTGAGCCTCCGAACGGGACTCTCGGGGTCGAACTTTGCCCGCCTTTCTGTCCTCATAATCCTGAATCGCCAGTTGCAGTGCATCGGCCCCCAGATTTGAACAGTGCAATTTGTTTTTTGGCAAACCTTCCAGGGCCTTGGCCACATCCTTATTGGTAATGTTCTTGGCCTCTTCGATGGTTTTGCCCATGGCGATCTCGGTGAGCATACTGGATACGGCGATGGCGGAACCACACCCGAAGGTTTGAAATTTGATGTCGGAGATCCGATCATCATCGACCTTCAGGTAAATGGTCATCATGTCGCCGCACAGCGGGTTACCGACTTCCCCCTGGCCGCTGGCGTCGTCAATGACACCGACATTTCTCGGGTTCCTGAAATGATCCATGACCACTTTGTTATACATGTTGTTTCTCCTCAAGCAGCGGTACGCTATTATATATAAACTACGTATGGATACACCGGTACTTCCATATCAACCTTCTAAGAAAAGGTACACTGTTATCCTAAGCATCCAAAGGCGTTCATAAAGGAGTGAGCAGGGGGCGAAACAGGATAAAAGCGCTTAGACCAATCTTCGGGATCCGGGATTTCCACTTTGACCTTTTTCACCAGACGCTCTAACCTCGGTTCATAACGCTTACACTGAGAAATTGAAGCCTTCGATGTCAGGAAACTTGATTCGAGGAGTTCACAATGGATCTGACCGAAATATATGAAAAAGGGGCGGCCTATTTCAGGCAAAAGGAATTTGGTCGTTTGATGGGGTACGTGGAAACCGGATACATCAGTGATAATGATCGCCGGATTCTGGATCGCTTCACGTTTCGACAGCAGTGTATCGACGCCAAGGAAGCCTCGACGGAATGCGCCGTGCTCGGCGTTTCCCTGTCAACCCCGGTGATCATGTCGGCCATGACCATGCCGATTCCGGCAATGGGCGACGATGCACTGATGCAGCTGGCCAGGGGATTGAAAACAGCCGGGAGCCTGATGTGGACGGGAACGCCCATCCCCAAAAACCTCGCAGAACTGGCCGCCACCGGCGTCCCCCTGGTGGCCAATGTAAAACCGCTGAAAGACCGCGACAAAATCTACGCGGAGTTGGATAAGATCGTCGAACAGAACGTGACCTGGGTGGGTATTGAAATCGATGCCGGCCAGGGGACCAAAATCGGTGATAAAGAGATGGGGTTTGACTGTTCGCCGTTTTCGATAAACGAAATAAGGAAGATCAAAAAGCGGGTCCACGTACCGCTGGTCTGCAAGGGCTTGCTGAGCCGGGAGGATGCGGAAAAGTGTATGGAGGCCGGCGTAGATCTTATCGTCGTGTCCAGCCACGGCGGTCACACACTGGATTACCTGCCGCACCCCCTGCAGGTCATGGATGAAATTGCAGCCGCCGTCCAGGGAAAACTCGAGATTATTGTCGACGGGGGGTTCCGCAGGGGAACCGATGTTTTAAAGGGCATGGCTTTCGGGGCGTCCCTGGTCGGGTTGGGGAGACCCATCCTCTATGCACTGGCGGCCGGAGGGGAGCAGGGTGTCGTGGACCTGATCGGGGGGATTACAGGAGAGCTGGCACGGCTCATGACCATGGTGGGTATTCCAACGCCGGATGAAGTGCACCGGAACATATTGATAGAGGGATAGGTAGAAGTAGGTTTCGGATATCTGAGGTCGGAGGTCGGATGTCGGATGTCGGATGTCGGATGTCGGAGGTCGGAGGTCGGAGGACAGAGGACGGAGGGCAGAGGACAGAGGTCGGAGGTCGGAGGTCGGAGGACAGAAGACGGAGGACAGAGGACGGAGGACAGAAGACGGAGGACGGAGGGCAGAGGACAGAGGACGGAGGTCGGAGGTCGGAGGTCGGAGGACAGAAGACGGAGGACAGAGGACAGAGGTCGGAGGTCGGAGGTCGGAGGTCGGAGGACAGAGGACGGAGGTCGGATGTCGGAGGTCGGAGGACAGAAGACAGAGGACGGAGGGCAGAGGACAGAGGACGGAGGACAGAGGACGGAGGGCAGAGGACAGAGGACAGAAGACAGAAGACGGAGGACAGAGGACAGAGGACGGATGACAGAGGACGGATGTCGGATGTCGGATGTCGGATGTCAGGATACAAGATACAGGGGACAAGATACAGAAGTAAAACCACGAAGGACACGAAGACCGCGAAGAAAATCCTATAAGTGCCCATTTGCGATAAAAAAGGGTTGCAACCTAAACGCTGAACTTCAGATCCCTTTTCAGTAGCCTCAGAGCCAACGGGCAAACGGGCAAACGGGCCAACGGGCCAACGGGCAAACCGATTTCTACCCGTCCAGATATTCCTTCAAATATCTCGCAGTATAGGAAGATGTCACGTGCTCCAGAAGCTCCACCGGTGAGCCGGCGGCGACTACCTGCCCGCCGTTTTCCCCGCCTTCCGGGCCGAGATCGATGATGTAATCGGCCTCCTTGATAACCTCCATGTTGTGCTCGATCACCGCTATGGTGTTGCCGGCGTCCACGAGTTTCTGGATGACATGCAGCAGTTGCTTGATGTCGGCCATGTGCAATCCGGTGGTCGGCTCGTCCAGAACGTACAGGGTTTTTCCCCGGGATGGTTTGACCAGCTGTTTGGCCAGTTTGATCCGTTGGGCTTCCCCCCCGGACAGGGTCGGACTGGGCTGGCCGAGCTGGAGATAGCCCAGTCCGATGTCACATACAAACTGGACCGCTTTACGGATCCTGGGTACTGCTGAGAAAAATTGTGCGGCCTCGGCAAAGGTCATTTCCAACACGTCACCGATGTTTTTACCCTTGTACGTAACCGCCAATGTGTCCTGATTGAAACGTTTGCCCTGGCAGACCTCACAGGGAATATAGACATCCGGCAGAAAGTTCATGGCGACCTTGGGGCGTCCCTGCCCCTTGCAGGCCTCGCATCTTCCCCCGGGAACATTGAAAGAGAATCGGGCCGGTGTGAACCCTCTGGCCTTCGCCCGAGGCGTCATGGCAAACAACTGCCGAAGATCGGAAAGAAAACCGACATAGGACGCCGGGATGGAGCGGGGAGTCCGTCCGATGGGGCTGTGGTCGACTTCCAGTACCCGGTCGATCTTTTTGGTACCCAGGAGTTTGTGATAGAGGCCGGCCGGCTTTTTCTGTTTTGTCATACGGGTATGAAGGCCCTTGTACAGCGTTTCTGTCAGCAGCGATGATTTGCCCGAGCCGGAGATGCCCGTCACGCAGATGAGCGTTTTGAGGGGAAAGTCGACATCGATGCGCTTCAGGTTGTTGGCCTGGGCGCCTTCCACGCGAATGGTTCCGTTTCCGTTGGAGGGCCTGAGGCGTGACGTGATTTTACGGGGATGCCCATCGAGACAGGCCCCGGTAATCGATAGTGGGGAATCTTGAATCTCTTGCAGGGAACCGGTGACCACTACCGTCCCGCCGTTTTGCCCGGCTCCGGGCCCCAGATCGATAATGGTATCGGCCGAACGGATGGTCTCTTCATCATGTTCCACCACGATGATGGAATTGCCACGATCGCGCAGGGTTTTCAACGCATCGACCAGGATTCGGTGATCCCTGGGGTGTAGACCGATGGTCGGCTCGTCCAAGATGTAGCAGACTCCGGTCAGGTTCGAGCCGAGCTGTGCCGCGAGACGCACCCGCTGGGCTTCGCCTCCGGACAGCGTGTTCCCGCTCCGACCCAAGGAGAGATAGGAGAGCCCCAGCCGTCTCAGCAGGTCGAGGCGATTCAGGATTTCGGCCCGGATCGGTTCTCCCACCGGTTTTTCCCTTGGATCAAAGGTGAGATTTCGTATGGCGTGATAGAGCCTCTCCGACGGCATGGATACCAGATCCCAGATTGAATGGTTGTCGATAGTCACAGACAGCGCATCGGTGTTGAGCCGGCTGCCGTGGCAATCCGGACAGATCCGGCGATGCTCCGGATCCCCGGTGTCAATTTCGCCGATTCCGTGGCAGCCTGGGCAGGCCCCTTGACTGCTGTTGAACGAAAACAACCTCGGGTCCAGGGGCGGGACACCGATGCCGCAGGCCGGACAGATCCCGTGGGTGCTGTAGACGTCCTCCTTTCCTTTCGGGCCCAGTGTAATGAGACTGTCATCTCCTTCGCGCATGGCGGTTTGCACCAGTTTTTCCAGTGCCGCTTTTCCCCTTCCGGCTTTTCCAATGACGACGTCTATGGTGTGTTCGTGATAGCGGCTCAGCGCCATACCTTCTTCCAAAGGCACTATTTCCCCGTCAATGCGTGCCTCTGTGAAACCTTTTTTAAGAGCACGGGACAACACGTCTTTGTGATATCCTTTCCGACCGGCTACTTTCGGAGCCAGGATCAGGTTGGATCGCCCCAGATAGCGTTTCACGACATCGTCGCGGATTTCGTCACGGGTCCGCCTGCGGAGACGACGCCCGCAGCCCGGACAGTGGGGGGCGCCCAGTTTGCTGAACAGCAGGCGTAAAAAGTGATAAATTTCGGTTAATGTGGCTACGGTGGAACGCCGACCGGCATGGCTGATACGTTGTTCGATAGCGACGGTTGGGGCCAGACCCGAGACCAGATCCACATCCGGCCGTTCCAGTATTTTCATGTATTGGCGAACATAGGGCGCCAGACTCTCTAGGTAACGCCGCTGCCCCTCTGCGAACAGGATATCGAATGCCAGGGTCGACTTCCCCGATCCGGATACCCCGGTGAGCACAACCAGCTGGTTGTGAGGGAGATCCAGTGCCAGCTCCTTGAGGTTGTGTTCCCGGGCCCCTTTAACCTGTATGATATCCTGCCGTGAAGTGAATGGGGCCTGGGATTCGGCGATGCCTGAGGGAGCTGATCTGAGCCGCCCCTTGTTTTGAAGATACGTTTTCAGAAACCTCCCCGTATGGGAGTGTTTGACCTGCGCCACTCTTCCCGGCGTGCCTTCGGCGACGATTTCTCCGCCGGTATCACCCCCTTCCGGCCCCAGGTCGATGACCCAGTCGGCGCATTTGATCACATCCATATTGTGCTCGATAACCAGAACCGAGTTTCCGGCGTCAACCAGGCTCTGGAGGGCGTTTAACAGCTTCGCGATATCCTCGAAGTGGAGTCCGGTGGTGGGTTCATCAAAGATAAACAAACGGCCTGTGGTACTACCGGCTTTCAGGTGTCGCGACAGCTTCAGACGCTGGGATTCTCCGCCGGACAGCGTGTTCAGGGGCTGTCCGAGGCAAAGATAGCCGAGCCCCACATCGACCAGCGGTTGAAGTGCTGCCTCGATTTGGTTGTGGTCTTTGAAGAACACCAGAGCCTTTTCCACCGTCATGGACAGAACGTCGTGGATGTTTTTCCCGCGGTACCGTATCTCCAACACTTCCGGTCGAAACCGTTTGCCGTGGCATGCCGGACAACTGATGTAAACATCGGACAGAAACTGCATTTCCACTTTTTCAAAGCCGTCTCCCTTGCAGGTGTCACATCTTCCCCCGGACACATTGAAGGAGAAATGGCCGGGGCCGAACCCGGCCAAAACCGCCTCGGGGGTCACGGCCAGCAGGCGGCGGATAGGGTCCATGGCTTTGGTGTAGGTCAGCGCGTTGGCCCTTGGTGTTCTGCCGATGGGTCGTTGGTCGATCAGGACGGCGTCCGATATCTTGTCTGCACCGAGCAGTTTTTTATAGCTGCCGGGCCGCCCGTCGGGCTGTCCCTTCGTGCGCTTGATGGATTTATAAAGAATGTCTTCGGCAAGGGTCGATTTGCCCGAACCGGAAACACCCGTTAGGCAGACGAACGTGTCCAGCGGAATCCTGACATCGATCGATTTTAGATTGTGTTCCGATGCGCCTTTGACGGTGACCCATCTGTTGTTCCTTGGGGTTCGCCGGACCTCTGGACCATGGATCTGTTTTTTCCCCCGGAGGTACTGACCGGTCAATGAATCTCCGACGCGTGCTGTAGGGCCGAAATACATGATTTCCCCGCCCTGATCGCCGGCTCGCGGTCCCAGGTCGAGGAGATAATCACTGTCCCGGATGATCTCCGGATCATGTTCGACAACGACAACGGTATTGCCCAAATCCCGGAGGCCCCTGAGGATCCCGATCAACCGGTGATTGTCCCGGGGATGCAGGCCGATGCTCGGTTCGTCTAGCACATATAACGTGTTGACCAGCGAAGATCCCAGAGCGGAGGCCAGCGCCACACGCTGAACTTCCCCTCCCGAAAGGGTTCGGGATTGACGGTCCAGTGTCAGATATCCGAGTCCGACGTCGCGAAGATACCGGAGTCGGCCCAGGACCTGGTCGAGAACCATGCGGGCGGCCTCATCTTGTTTGGGGATCCGCAGGTTTTCAAAAAATTCAAGCGCGTTGTCCACATTCCCGGCGTAAACATCTGAGATGAGAACCCCTCCCAATCGATACAGAAGAGTATCCGGCTGAAATCGGGTGCCATTGCAGTCCGGGCATTTGTTGTAACCGCGGTATCGGGATAGAAAGACACGGACCGGCATCTTGTAGGTTTTGGTTTCGAGCCAGTCGAAAAAGCCTCGGACACCGTAGTAATCCGGTGTCCCCTCGACGACTGCCCGCTGGTGTTGCTTGCGGAGCTTCTCAAACGGAAGATCCATGGGGATCTTCGCCTTGCGGCAGAAGCGCAGCAAATCTCTGTATTCATGCCGGTCATCTTTCTGCCCGCCAAAGGGTTTAATCGCACCTTCTGAAAGGGAGGACCCGGCATCCGGGATGACCAGATCCATGTCAATTTCTATGGTGCGCCCGAATCCGCGGCAGGTGCCGCAGGCGCCGATGGGGCTGTTGAAGGAAAACAGGTTGGGGATGGGCGCGTTGTACGTGATGTTGCATGCACCGCAGGCCAATTCGCTGCTGAAGGACAGCCGGGTGCCGTCGTCAACCCAGAGATCCAGTCGGCCGCTTCCGAATCGAAAGGCCAGTTCGCAGGAATCGATCACGCGTTTTCGGTCATCCCTTTTCAGGATGAACCTGTCGGCGATAACATCCATGGTGTCGCCCAAACGATGTTGGGGCCATTCTTCAACGGGATGGGGAAGATGCCCAAAAAAGCACCGGTCAAAACCGGCACGGGTCAGCGTTTTGCAGGTATCCTCAAAGCTTTCGTCGATGGAATACGGGAACGTAAGAACGAATTTCGTGCCCCGGCGGATATCTTTTAACGCGTTCCAGACATCCGACGGTGTCTCCCGTTTTACCGGTTTTCCACAATTTCGGCAGTGCAACCGGGCAAGGCGGGCATACAGCAGCTTGACGTGATCGGTGACTTCGGTCATGGTGCCGACCGTCGACCGTGATGTTCTCACCGGATCCTTGCGGTCGATGGCAACCGCCGGCGGGATCCCCTGGATGCTCTCCACCTGTGGGCGATCCATTCGATCCATAAATTGCCGGGCATAGGGGGAAAACGTTTCCACGTATCGCCGCTGACCCTCCGCGTAAAGGGTATCGAACGCCAGGGAAGACTTGCCGGAACCGCTGACACCGGTCACCACCGTAATGGCCCCGATAGGGATATCCAGATCAAGGTTTTTCAGGTTGTTTTGCCGGGCGCCGTGGATTTTGATGTTGGATGTGCTCATATGGGTTGCTTTCAGATGTCAGGGACATTTGATCACCCCCACCCAGCCTCCCGCCTCAAGGGGGAGGTGATTCAATTTCCCTCCCCTGGGGGGAATGAGAAAGGGAGGGGGATGCTAAGAATTATTCGTCCATGAAAGGGAAACACCGTCTTCCGTCAGCTAAAAAATGGAAATTTCCCTAGGAATTTATTATCATAATCATCCCAAACAGCACTTAAAGGTCCAAATTTGCTTGACAGATGGGGCAAAGCTCTTTATTTTTGGAACGTTTGAGGTGTGAAGAAAAGTTTAAAAAGGGTGATGGTATGCCGGTCTATGAATTCAAGTGTGAATGCGGCGAGATCATTGAAGAACTCGTCCGGATGGACACCAAGAAAATCACGTGTCCGAAATGTCAGAAGAGCGCCACGAAAATCCTGTCGCCCTGCACGTTTTCGCTTAAAGGCGGTGGTTGGTTCGCCGACGGCTATTCCTCCACCAAGAAATAACACGACACCCGCCGATTCAAGCCCGTCGAAGCGCATTCAAATGCCTTCGACGGGCTTTTTTTTTCTCGAACGCCTCGGTTCTACTTGGCAGAAAATTCAAGGCCGATTTTTCATCACAGGTTGTAGGGTGGAACCAGACCCTATAAAATTGATATTCTGAGTAAAGCGAGCGTGCGACGCATTGGTATGAGCGACATTGTCGCGTTTCATAAAATCGTTGCACGATTTTATTCCTATGGCAAAACGCATTGAATCCACAGTGAAATTTCCGGAACATGGAAACGAGCAGGGCGTCCGTGATGCCTCTGCCGATTTTCTGTCACTGTTCTATTCGGTGGTGGACCTGAGACGGGTTGCAGAACAAGATCCGGAGCGCATCACCGTCGACAGCATTTTATCGATCAGCAGCGTGCTGATGGATGGCCGGTATTCCAATGAACGCCGGGGACTGTTCCTGTACAGGGAAGTGGCTGAAGCCCTGGCTGCGTTCCTCGAGCGCAGTTTCGACACTTCCCTGGCCCGACTTGCTCTGGACAAGCTAATGTTATCGTTAAAAAACTCATCGGGATTTGCACACCGCGCGACAGCCGAGGCGCTAGGGCGGCTGCCCGTCAAGATCCGGCCATTCGGCAAAACTCCGGATATCGACTCTCAACCCTTAAAACTGACTTGGCGTCGGATACAGGAGCACTTTTCCATCCGGCCTGAGGTTGCATCTCATGCCTTTGGAAGAAGTCTTGTTACGCCGATTTCCGGAGGCCTCCTGCTGGTGCTGAAATTCGCTCGAAGGGAAGATCTGCCGGGTCATCTGCTGGATGAAATTCAGTGGATGCGTCTTTTGGGTGGGCTCGATGCAAACCGGAAAGATCGATTTGATATTCCGAAGCCGGTCACAATCGATGGCCATTATTTGCTCCAAATCGGAGATTCCCCGATGCCCGGGGATTTCGAACTTCATCCGGGACGGTATGCGGTCGGTTTTGTTTCGACTCCGGAATATTATTGCTATCCCAATACGCTGAAACTTTCCGAGGCTGAAATCTTCCAGGAAATCATCTCCCGAAATGCTCGGCTGTTGGCTGATTTGGCAACCACGGGAGTTATACATACCGCCCCGATTCCTCTATTTCACAATCGGGTGCAAACCCATCGGCGACGGGACGAAGGGGTTTACGAGTGGTTTCGAGGGGGACGCCTGGACCGATGGCTGGAGTCCTGTGCATATCCAAACCTGGGCGCCAGCGGTATTCGGGATTTCGAGCATTTTACGTTTTATGAGGGGCGCCCGCTATCTCTGTACCGATACATTGGGAGCCACATCCTCAGCCTGATGCTGGTTATCGGCAGTTTTTTCCGACACCAGGATGCGGAGCGCGTCGGGCTGGATGCCCACGGCAATCCGGTGGATGCCAGAGATTTATTTGATCGGGACCTGCTGGAATCAACGATAAAATATATGATTACAGGATATTACAGTGGATTTGTCGGTGAGGCCACCATCGAAGATCTGCCTTTGGATGTGGAACCCTTAGTGGATCGGATGATCGATGAAATGGGTGTTGATCGCCACATGGAAGAGATTCTAAGAGTGGCGGATCAAATGCACATGTCCGATGCCGAGTTTGAGGCCTTTCTTCAAATTCGTGGTTTTTCTCCGAATGATCAGGAGGATTTGATTAGAGGGGAGCGGGACATTACCCTGTTCACCGGACCCCATCTCGGGAATTTCAACGATACCATTTCCCTGCCCGAGCTGACGTCCGCCACAGAAACCATATCCGCCCTTTGCATGGCCGGCCGGTATTGGAAGGAAAACCATGAAAGCGATGCCCTAAGCGGCATATTCTCCGCGTCACAGTCAGCCTCAGTTGCTTTTCCAAAATAGTCAGGCAAGAGGGTCCAAGGACCCAAGGATTCAAGGGTTCAAGTGTTTTTAAAGCCCTTACGCTTTTTTCTGTTCACTTGGCCCCTTGAATCCTTGAATCCTCGAATCCTAAAGGGGCCATCCTGTGAAGGAACAGTAACCGCTAATTTCAGGGCAAAATCAATATTCTGCAAGAAAGAATATCAAGGCAACACCTCATCCACCGACATGCCTTGCTCAGGCTCGACCCACCTCGGCTCACTCGAAAAAAAATTTGATACAATCGCCTCGTATCGATCGATGCGTTTGCTCCGATGAATTCGCTTGGCAACCTTTTTCCCTCCCTCAAAGATGAGGGCAAAATAGGTCCAAAAGCCTTTCATGCGGTTTAACAGATGCCCCGGCCCCGAGAGCCGATCCTGATACCCACGGTACAGATCATCGTAAAAACCGGTGAATCGAGATACCTTGTCATCGGGCGGGATGTCGGCTCCTTTGATGTCCCCCGGTAAATAGGGGTTAATCAATGCCCCCCGGCCGATCATCCACCTTTTAACGCAATGAAATCGTTCTGAAAGATTTTGAAAATCCCCCAAGCAATTGATGTCGCCATTATAGGTCACCGGATGCCGGGAGAGGTCCAGACAGCGCTCAAATCGATCCAGGTCCGGACGGCCCGAATACATCTGAATGCCGGTACGGGGATGCAGAATAATTTCCGACAGCGGATATGCATTGAGCGTTTCGAGAACGTTATCAATTTCGTCCGGTTTTTTTCGGCCCAGCCGAAGTTTGACAGACAATCGACAGGGTAATCGGGGAATGACCTGATCCAGAAAGGCATCAATCCGGTCCGGCTGCGGCAAAAGACCTGAGCCCTTGTTTTTTTTCGCAACCATCGGAAAAGGGCATCCCAGATTCCAGTTGATTTCGCTATGACCCGTATCGGTCAGGGCGTGGGCCATTCGAATAAAGTCGTCTGGTGAATTGCTCATAATCTGGGGAACAACGGGAAGACGACGGTTTCGTTCGGGCAGAACACCCTGTAACAGGGCTGGCCGGATCCTCTTATCCTTTACCGTTGGAATGAACGGCGCCAGAGCGCCGTCGAATCCGTTGAAATGCCGGGAAAATGCATTGCGGAACACCTCGTCCGTGTATTCCTTGAGGGGGGCCAATATCAATTTCGGTGATTTTGGATTCATCGATCAGAATTTTTCTTAAGTAAGGGCGGTTTTAACCCATAAATTCGATTAACGATACGGAGTTCGCCAGCATTATCACCCCCACCGCGCCTCCCCCGTCAAGGGGGAGGACCTTACTTTCTCCCTCCCCTAGTGGGAGGGAGGGGGTAGAACAGGCACATTTCTGATTGTTGTTTATATTTCTGTAAAACTACCTCCTGCTTCTCAATTAGGAAAAATTATGTAACCCGTTAAGTTACCATTTAGGATTTCGTCCTACTTGCCCTGATGCACTCGAAGGGTCAACGAAATCCAAAATATATTATCAACTTTGCGAACTCTGCGACTCTGTGTTGATAATTTTCTCCGAAGCCTTTTTTCAACGATGGCAAGGCTCTCGGATTTCTATGCTAAGAAAAACAGCATCAGGCTTTCGACCAATTCGGCCATAAACCGGAAATCAAGGGTTTCCATGGTGTCGGTTGCCAGATGGTAATTGGGATTCCGGAAGAAGGCCGTGTCGGTAATCATGACCGCCCTGTATCCGTTATCCCAGAACGACGCATGGTCGCTGAGACGAACGGCCGGCACCAGGTACCCGCCCAGAGGGATAGTCAACGGAATCGCCGGAAGCTCGCGATTTTTTCTAAATGCGGCAATCAGTTTTTGGGTCAACGGTCGCGACGAATAATTTCCCACCACGGTGATGAAGGTGCCGGTTTTGGGATATCCTAAAAACATGAGCGGAAAGGGATAGTCCTGACAACCGGGTTCCCGGCAGGTATACCCGACCATCTCCAGACAAATCATGCCGTCGATCCTTTCCCCGCGCTTTCTGGCTGCAGCCGCATAACGCCGGCTTCCCATATGCGGTGTGCCGAAAACAGGGGGCTCCTCCAAAGGGAACGACACAAAACGTGCTGCCCGCCCCATTCTGCACGGCTTTCCGATTTGGCGGGCCAGTTCCAGCTGGACGGCAATGGCGCTGGCATTATCATCGGCACCGACGGTCCCGGCTACAGAGTCATAATGGGCCCCTATGAGATAGATGGGGAGGCTCGTTCCTGGGGGTGAGGCCTCGGCGACGATATTTGCCATTGTCCCATCATGATAGGTATACTCTTCTCGCCGGCATTTCAGCCCGGAAGCACGATAGGTGGTTTCTATATAGTCGGCAGCCAGTTTGAGCCCGCGAGGAGCGAAGACGCTACGCTCTCCGATCTCTTTTGTTAGAACGGCCACATGCTGTTTCAATCGGTATATGGTGTCGTCGATATTCAGCATTTCATGTATCCTTTGACAAGCCAGCGGTGGCACAATATTCTAAACGGATGGAAAATTACCCGCTCATATGCAGCTATCTGATAATGTATTGCTTGTTATCTCTCTTTTGTTGTTATGAGCAAATAGGATTCAAGGGGTCAAGGGTCCGAGGTTTACCCGCCATAGGCGGCGCCAAAGGCGACCAGGGGCTCGAATGAAGTGCTTAATGACCTAATTAATCTAATTCACTGTATCTTGTTTGTGCAAGGCGGAAATCTTTATCGGCTGAGCAACAAGGACAGATTGATGAGCCTGTGGTAGGTCAGACTGGATATTATTTTCCATGGGAGCGACATTGTCGCGTTTCATAAAATCGTTTCACGATTTTATTTGGAGTAGAACCAGACGTATTTGAGTGACTTGCGGCAACCGGCAATAGGAGAAACCAATGGGAACATCCACGGAAAACATCATTGAAATCTTCGAACTCATCAACCAGATTCCCCGATGTTCTAAGCAGGAGGAAAAAATTTCAGAATGGCTGCATCAATGGGCCAGGGCCGAAGATTTTCATGTGACCATGGACCAAACCGGAAATATGCTGATTACCGTTCCGGCAACCCCAGGCTGCGAGGAAAGCCCCGTGGTCGTCATACAGGGACATATGGACATGGTTTGTGAAAAGCGACCCGATTCAGCCCATGATTTTAACAAAGACCCGATTCGCGTGGTGAGAGACGGCGAGTGGCTAAGAGCGGATGGAACGACGCTCGGTGCCGACAATGGTATTGCACTGGCGATGGCCATGGCTCTTGTCACCGATAGCGAACTTAAGCGGCCGCCGATCGAGCTGCTGTTTACCGTGGATGAGGAAACCGGGTTGACCGGTGCCATGGGAATGGATGCCAATCTGGTCAGCGGGCGCGTCCTGATTAATATCGATTCCGAGGACGAAGGCGAGTTTACCATCGGGTGCGCCGGAGGCACGGAAACGAGAATTTCCCTTCCTCTGGGTCCCCGAATCGCTCCGAGAGGCACGGACACCTGGAAACTCGTCGCCGGAGGGATGCGGGGGGGGCATTCCGGGATCGATATTCATAAACATCGGGCAAATGCGATCAAGCTGACAGCCCGAACATTGGAGTTTATCTACCGGAATACGTCGATCTGGCTGGTGTCCCTTGCAGGAGGCAAATCCCAAAATGCCATACCCAGAGAGGCAACAGCTAAATTTGCAGCGGATTCGGGCAAAAACCTCGAACCCCTGGTATCGGATTTTGAGAAAGCACTGCAAAAGGAATATGAGCTATCAGATTCTTCTCTTTTCGTGACACTTGAACCTGTTCCGAAAGACGTCTCTCCAGTACAAGCCTTCTCAGAGATGGATACCCGAAAAGTACTGGCCTTTCTGCTGTCACTACCGGACGGGGTTGACGACATGTCGGCAGAGATCGAGGACCTGGTGGAAACCTCCAGCAATCTGGCAAAGGTCGAGCTAAAGAAAGATGCTCTGGAGGTGATCAGCAGTCAGCGCAGCTCGGTTATGTCGAAACTTGATGAAATTACCGTGAAAGTGGAATCCGTGGCGGTGCTGGCCGGCACAGAGACACGAAACGCCAACGAATACCCCTCTTGGGCCCCGGATCTGTCATCCCCGCTGCTTCATCGGTGTCGATCAGTTTACCAGGAACTCTTCAAGAAGAAACCCAAAGTCAAGGCGCTCCACGCGGGACTGGAGTGCGGTGTTATCGGTGCGAAGTGCAATGGGATGGACATGATATCAATCGGCCCGACGATCCGGAATCCCCACTCTCCCGATGAATCCTTGAATGTGCCGTCCGTGGGGAAGGTGTGGGAATTTTTGGTTGCCCTGCTCAAATCGTATGCAGAGGATGCCTGATTGCAGAAACCGGTGACCAGCTCGGATTTAACGACGGCTTGGCGCCTGCGAATGGAGGCGATGAGTGGCGTTGTGAAGACCGGGGTAATCGGAAACTGGAATGGAAACATCCGTCCTCGATGGTTTCGCTCACAGATGTGGTGGCGGTATGCCCTCCTGAATTTTTAAAGGTTCCGGCATGTATCGAATGACATTATATTTTGTATGTTTTCTTCTGATGATTCCCACCGGGGTGCATGCCGAGTTTTACAAATACACCACCGAAGAGGGTCAGGTTAATTATGTGGATGACCTGTCAAAGGTTCCTCCGGAATACCTGAATCAGGTCAAAACCTACAAGACCGAAGAGGACATTCTGACGGAATCCCAGAAGGCCCGGCGACGCAGTCGGGAGCAGCAGCAGGAGGCCTTGCAACGGCAGGCTCAACTGGAGGAAGAATCGCGACAAAAAAAGCAGAAGGCCAAAGCAGCTCTCCGAACCAAGGTAACGATCCGAAATGATCGGGTGATGGTTCCGGTCATCATCGGATACGGCATCCTTAAAACCGAAGCGCTTCTGGTGCTCGATACCGGAGCCAGTATTACAACCCTTTACCGCGGGGTAGTGGACAGATTGTACATGCAAAGTTTCGAATGGACCACGGCAAGGACCGCAGCCGGCAACCAGATCGATGTCGGTCTTGCCACTCTGGACTACATCCAGGTCGGTCCTCATCGAAGGGAGAATATTCGTGCCGGGATCGTTGAGACCACCGGAACGGCCATGGGGCATGACGGCCTTTTGGGGATGGATATTCTCAGAGGGGTAAACTACCGCATCGATTTTACGAACCAGATGATTATCTGGGAGTAGGCCGATATCAGATAAACCCCGGACCTTCTCTGCAACCTATCGGAACAGATCTAATGCAGCGGCTATAAGCGCCCTGTGCCTCCGGACCCTTTGCGAATCTATCCTGGAACATTGACTTGCTGCCCGGAAATATTAAATTTGTCCATCGCCGGTTTGTCCTGGAGCGTTGATTCATGAATGAGAAGAGTCCGGAAATCAAAGAGCGCGTCGAGATCGAAGAGGACGTCCAAAAGCCTTCGATGTTCAAGGTGCTCATATATAACGATGACTACACGACCAAGGAATTCGTCGTTGAGGTGTTGGTCACGGTGTTTCACAAGTCCAGGGAATCGGCGATCAGGCTGATGTTCAGCGTACACCAAAACGGTGTCGGGGTGTGCGGTGTATATCCGCTCGAGGTGGCGGAAACAAAAGTTAACGTGGTCCTGGGCAAGGCAAGAGACCATGGGTATCCGCTTCAACTGGGGCTTGAGGAAGAATAAAATCGTTGCACGATTTTATGAATTGCGGCGTTGCCGCAATAAAGATTCTTAAAGTTTCTGAAAGCGTTTCTTTTAAATTTAAGTACAGATCGAAAACCGGGGTATCCCATGTCACAGATAATTGCATTTAAAAGCAAAGAAGGTATCGTTCTGGCATCCGATGGGAAGGCGATCGATTTCAAGATCGGCGGCGGAGCCTTTGATCTGGAAGTGCAGCGACTGTTCGCCCTGACGTCCCACTCTGCCGTATTGACCGGCGGAGCCGCCCAGGGGGAGTCGATTTGCCGGTCACTCAAGACATTCATCGAAGAGGAAGATCTTTCTGACATCGATGCCATCTATCAGGCCTCGCTGCCGTTCCTGGCCTCGGAGTACGAAACGTTCATGCGAAAGACCTGTGAGGTCTTGCCGGTGGACCCGATACATCAGCTCTATTTTATACTGGCCGGTTATTTGCCGGGCAACGATGAAGCACCGTTTCGCCTCTATCTGATATGGCCGAAAAACAGGCTGCCCTACCTGGATGGAGAGGAGATTAGCTCCGCCTTTTCGGTGCCGAGGATCATGCGCCTGGAATACCACCTCGCCCAGCTTTCAAACGAAGGGGCTCCTTTGGACCATGTGTTGACGGTAGTTCGCCAGGCCCTCGAGAACCAGGCAGAAACCCAGGACGAAATCGCCGGGCCGTTTTCATATGCCACGATTACGCGGGATGGGTATCAATCCGTTTGACCCAAGGCCATATCGCGCGCCCTTTACCTGAACATTCTTATGTGCTGATTGTCTAGTCCCCACACAGTCGATGCATTGATCGTCGGGGCAGGTCCCGCCGGCGCGACGGCCGGGTACGTGCTGGCCCGGGAGGGACTGAAGGTCCTCATTCTCGATAAAGCCCGGTTTCCCCGACAAAAAATCTGCGGCGGACTCGTCACCTGGAAGACCCTCCGTGTACTTGAGGAAATCTTCGGTATTTCCCCCCAAACCCTCCGGAGCCAGGGGACCCTCTTTCACAGTACCCGGGAGTACACCTTGCGCAATCGCCGCCGGCTCCTGTTTGCCGAACACCAGCGCGATCCTTTTTATTTCGTCGACCGGGGGAGGTACGATCAGTTCTGGCTGGACAAAGCGATTGCTGCCGGAGCTGACGCCGTCCAGGGCGATCGGGTCACGGGGGTTGACCCCGATGCCGGGATGGTGCATACACGCGGGGGAAAAACGTACCGGGGGAAGGCGCTCATCGGAGCAGACGGCGTGTTGAGCCGCGTCAAGGCCTCGGTGATGAAACACGCCGCGGGTGGACGACGCCATTATCATGGGATGGCCGCGGCCATGGTGGCCCATGTCCCAGATCGAGAGGACATGGCTGTCCCGGGATTGAGTTTCGGCTATGTGCCGTGGGGTTACGCCTGGTCCTTTCCGGGCCCGGGGTATCGCAATTACGGAATGCTGACCCTGAAGACACGCGGCGCCAAAAATCTCCGCGCGGCATTTCATGAATTCCTGAAGTCCCGCAGTGGAGCGGATATCCGGCGAGCTTCCATATACAGCCGGCTCCTCCCCTATGGCTGTTTTACAGATGTTGCCGGGAGCAAATGCACCCTGCTGGCGGGGGATGCGTGCGGACTGGCCGATCCATTTCTGGGAGAAGGGATCTTCTATGCCCACCGAAGCGGCCAACTGGCCGCCGAAGCAATCCTTTCGACGCATCGCGTTGGATGGTCGCCGCTGAATCAATACCGGCATCTGCTTCGGCGCAGCATCATTTACGAACTTCAATTCGCATCGGCCTGGCAACACATCTTGTATCGGCTGCTCCGACTGGGCGACTATCGGTTACTGGCAATATCCATGCGCTATTTTCACAGGCCGATTGAAGATGTCGTCCAAGGCCGCCGCTCGTTTAACTGGAGGCATCGACACAATCCGGCCCTCTATCAAATGGCTGCCCGATGCCTTTTTTGACAGGGCCGTTCCAGACGTGAAGCGATCCGGGTTTTCGGGTCGTTCGCACCTGTATGAACACGGGTGACGCCGGCACTGACCTACCCCCTGTGTCGAATCACTGCAGCCGATGTGGAATCCGTGAGCCAAATGCGACGCGCGATTTCGCACAACGCGTGGCAGGCAAACCTTTAACCAGAGGAATTGACCAATGAGCCATACCCTATTTTGGATCCTGCACGTTCTTATCCAGATCGCCCTTGTCGCGCGGGTGCTGCTTCGACCCCACCGGGAGCCGGCGTCGCGGATCGCCTGGCTCGTGATCATCATCGCCGTCCCGGTGCTGGGCATCATCGCATACATCTTTCTGGGCGAAACGAACATCGGCCGGCGCCGGGTGAAGCGGACGCGTGAGGTTCTCGCCCGGCTGCCGGACGTGACTGCCGCACCGGGGTGGGACGATCCATTATTGAAGGCCGATGTGCCGGAGCGTTACAACCAATTGTTTCAGGTCGGAAAATCCATTAACGGGTTCGATCCCGTCGGCGGCAACCGGGCGCGGTTGATGGAGGATTCGAACGCATCCATCGTTTCGATCGTTGCCGACATCGATGCCGCTAAAGACCACGTCCACCTGCTGTTCTACATCTGGCTGCCGGACAACAACGGCCTCAAGGTGGTCGAGGCGCTGAAGCGGGCCGCTGCCCGCGGCATCACCTGCCGGGCCATGGCGGACGGTCTGGGATCGCGGACCATGATCCATTCGGAACACTGGAAGGCCATGCGCAAAGCGGGCGTCCACCTGGCCGTCGCCCTGCCCATCGGCAATCCCCTGTTGCGGCTGCTGAAGGGGCGTATCGACCTGCGCAATCATCGAAAAATCGTCGTCATAGACGATTTCATCAACTATTGCGGAAGTCAGAACTGCGCCGACCCCGAGTTTCTGGTCAAAGCGAAGTATGCGCCCTGGGTGGATGCCTTGATGCGTTTCGAGGGACCGATCGCCCGCCAGAGCCAGTTCCTGTTCATCGGTGACTGGATGGCCCAAACCGGAGAAGATATCAGTAGTCTGCTGACGCAGCCACTCCCGCCGGCCCAGCCCGGGTTTACGGCACAGGTGGTCGGAACCGGGCCGACGATTCGCTTTTCCGCGATGCCCGAGATGTTCGAGTCGCTCATGTACGCCGCTCGCCGGGAACTGGTTATCTCGACGCCGTACTATGTTCCCAACGAGGCCATGCAGACCGCACTGTGCGCAAGTGCCCACCGGGGGGTCGATACGACCATCGTCTACCCGGAAAGGAACGATTCATGGATCGTCGGTGCGGCGAGTCGAAGCTATTACGCCGATCTGCTGGCTGCCGGCGTCCGGATTTTCGAGTACAAGGGCGGGCTTCTGCACACCAAGTCGTTGACCCTGGACGGGGAAATCACCCTGATCGGTTCCGCCAACATGGACCGCCGGAGTTTCGAACTCAACTACGAGAATAATATTTTGTTCTCCGACCCGCCGTTGACCGCCGTTGTGCGAGAGCGCCAGGACAGCTACATCGCCAAATCCAACCCGGTCACCCAAGACATGGTGGCGGGCTGGAACTGGCGCCATCGACTCCGGAATAACGCCGTTGCCATGCTTGGCCCCGTGCTTTGAATAAAAGGTGTCAAACCTGGAATGGTGAATGACCCTGTATAGTTAATCTTGCAAAAAGGGTTGCTGACCAACGAAAAGATCGTTGCGATTTTTGGTCTAACTGACGCATCCGTCAGCCGCAGTGAGAGATCTGTGAAGGCCGGAATGACAAAAGACCCAAAATATTATAATGCAAGACCTGACCCCATTGTCTGCCATGTTCGAAGGATATCACTGGACCGTCAACGCCTTGGTAGGCGTTGCGCTGGTGCTCGCCGGTAATCTGATAATTTTGACACCGCGTTCAACATTCCGCAGGATTTTAAGTCAATTTAGAGACATTTCCGTTTTAAAGGGCGGACGGATTCGGTATTCGAAATAGAAAAAGGATTTAAAATGTCCCGCATAAGAATTCCAAAAAATATCAGCGAGTGGAACGAATTTGGGAAAGATTACCTGCCAGGCCACGTAGGTATTGAAATTCTATCGGTTGGACAGGATGAATTGCGCGCACGGATGAAAGTTCGGCAGAACATATGTGCCCCGAACGGATTTCTGCATGCCGCTTCTGTTGTCGCACTTGCCGATACGGCGTGTGGGTATGCTACTGTCAACAACCTTCCCGAGGGTGCGACGGGTTTCACAACGATTGAACTCAAAACCAATTTTATCGGGACATCCCTCGAGGGTAATCTTGCTTGCATTGCCAGACCGGCGCATATGGGGAGAACAACCCATGTATGGGATGCGGAGGTATCTGCTGAAGAAGCTGAACGACCTATCGCTTATTTTCGCTGCACCCAGATGATACTCTGGCCGAAAACATAAAAAGTGGCGCCAAGGAGTCATTGGCCTCGACTGGAGATCGGGATATCTCTTAGATAGATGCGCACATCGAGACCTGAGGTAAACAGAATGTCCAAACGAAAGTTTTCGACTCTACCCCAAACAGACAGCCCGGAAGACCTGGTGAGACAGGTCGTCGACGCTTGCACGGATTGTGATTGCTGCCGGTCCATTATGGACACCAGCTGTCTTTTCTTTCCGGAAATCTATACGTTGTGGGATCGGGAACAAGAAACCGGGGAGCAGATCACTGCCGAGGAATTTCGGCGGCTTGTGGATCTTTGCAATTTCTGTGCGCTGTGTCCATGTCCCGATATCCGTGCGGATATAATCACGGCCAAAACCCTTTTCATAGACCGGGAAGGTCTCGCGCCTTATATCCGGACCCTGGAGGATGTTGAGCGTGTAGGGAAGCTCTGCGGCGCCATACCCCGACTTGCCAATTCTATGCTGCAATCCAAACCCATTGGTAATCTGATAAAAAAGTCTGCGGGGATCCATGCCAAACGGAAGCTTCCGGTTTTTCCGGAGGAGAGTTTTCCATCATGGGCCAGACGTCGGAATCTGAATGAACAACCATCAGAGCATCGTCATCGGAAAGTCGCTTATTTTGCCGGCTGCACCGCCCGGTATTTATTTCCAGATGTTCCCAAAGCCGTCATCAAGGTTTTTGAAAGGAATCGCATATCGGCATATTACCCTGAGCAAAATTGCTGCGGCATGCCGAGTATGCTGGAAGGCGATCGAAAACTGACCTTGACCTTTGCCGAGCGCACCGTCTCACACCTGGCCGAGGTTGTATCAGAAGGGTATGATATTGTCTGTTCTTGCCCAACTTGCGGTTTCATGCTGAAAAACGCCCTTGTCGAAGGCGCCTACTATTCGAAAGAATATCAGGATCTTGTCGGCGGAGACGAGCGGAGCATGAAGATTCCCGAGGTAAAAAAGTCCCTCTCGGGTCCGTCCGGCGGGCACCGTCTGCCGACGGAGCTCAATGCCAAATTTGGTGAGCACCATATGACCAGTGAGACGATGAAGGTGGGAAATGCAACGGACAGTTCTGTGAACAAGATGCAGCTTCGGGTGCTGGACAAATCCATTTACGGCAAAATTCTCAAAGACGACGGGTATTTCTCCGACATAGATCCCCTGAAACGGATCGACGTTGCTGAGAGCACGTATGATCTCGGAGAATTTTTACTGAATCTGCACCACCGTGGGGAATTCAACTCCGAATTGGCCCCGGTTCCCGGGGAGACCGTGTACTATCCGCCTTGCCATCAGCGAGAACAGGAAATCGGTACGCCTTACCTGGACCTCATGGGATTGATCCCCGACTTGTCGATGAAATCCTTCCCAAGCACTTTCCACTGCTGTGGCATTGCTGGAATCATGGGCTTTAAGCGCGATTTTCATAACGCTTCAATACACATGGGCAGCCGATTGATGGCGACGATAAAGCAGTTGGATCCCGACTATCTGATTACCGATTGTCTGAGTTGCCGCTTGCAGTTCAACCAGATGAACACCTACCCTGTCTTGCATCCTGTTGAAATCCTATGCAAATCATACAATATCCGCTAAGAGATACACTCAGAATCCTTCTGAACCGTTTAAATCTATTTCACAATACGGCGCTTTGGCCTGCTCCAGCCGCTGCATCTGGGCGACGGTGATGGCGATAACGTTGACGACATTTTCCATTTCGGTATTGCGCTGCAGAACGTTGAACGGTTTGCTGATACCCATTAGCAGTGGCCCCACGGCCTTGGCCCCCCCCAGGCGTTCCAGCAGCTTGTAAGCCATGTTGCCGGATGACAGGTCAGGGAAAATCAGCACATTGGCCGCTTTCCCCAAGCGGTTGAACGGAAACTGTTCGGACAGCGTTTCGGTCACAACGGCCGTGTCGGCCTGCATTTCTCCATCGACCAAAAGCCCCGGTCGGCACCGTCGCACAATTCCAACCGCATGTGCCACCCTGCGGGCATTGGCGTCACGGACGCTGCCGAAATTCGAATAGGAAAGCATGGCCACCCGAGGTTCCATATTGAAAAACTCCGCCATCTCTGCCGCCAGGATAGCAATCTCCGCCACGGTCTCTGCATCCGGACAAATATTGACGGTGGTGTCGGCCAACAGGTACGAACGATTTTTTATAATCATCAGATACAAACCGGACACCTTGGAAACCCCGGGCCGCCTGGGAATGACCTGAAGAACCGGGCGGATAGCGTTCGGGTAGCTCTGATCGATACCGTGTACCTGACCGTCGACCATACCCTCATGGACCATCATGGCCCCAAAGACATAGGGGTTGCGCAGTTGCCGGCGGGTTTCCGTCATGGTCCACCCTTTGCGGCTGCGCATGTGGAACAATTTTTCGGAAAAGGCGTCGAAATAGCCATTGTCTGCCGGATCGATGATCTCAAATCCGTCTACAGGAATTTGAAGCTCCGCGGTCAGCCCATTGATGCGCCGGTTGTTGCCTAAAAGCAATGGATGCGCGATGCCTTCTCTGAAGGCCTGATAGGCCGCTCGCAAAATTACCGGATGTTCGCCCTCGGGCAGAACGATGCGTTTGGAATTCTGCTGGGCGGTGGTGATGATGCTCCGCATGGTTTCGCGCTCGGGACCCAATGTCGCCTCCAGGCGATGGGTATATTCGACGGTGTCGAGCGCGATGCTCCCGGCGACTCCACTTTCGACCGCTGCCGCCGCCACGGCAGGCACCACCTTGAGCAAGACCCGGGTGTCCAGGGGCTTTGGAATAATATAATCGGTTCCGAATTGTATGGGGCTCCCCCCATAGGATCGAATGACAGCATCGGGCACATCTTCCCGGGCAAGTTCCGCCAGAGCCCTTACAGCCGCCACCTTCATCTCTTCATTGATTGTGGTGGCATGCACATCCAACGCCCCCCTGAAAATATACGGAAATCCCAGAACATTGTTGACCTGGTTGGGGTAATCGGAACGGCCGGTGGCCACAATGGCATCGGGTCTGATTTTTTTGGCATGATCATAGTCGATTTCCGGATCCGGATTGGCCAGGGCAAAGATAATCGGCCGGGCGTTCATACTGGCGATCATCGCTTCGGTAAACGCATCTTTTACGGATAGTCCCACCAGCATATCGGCGTCGACCACAGCCTTTTCGAGGTGCCGTTTGCTTGTTTCCAGAGCAAATTCGGATTTGTACCGGTTCATCCCCTCCTGTCGACCGCGGTAAATTACCCCTCTGGAATCGACCATGATCAGATTTTTCTTCCGGACGCCGAGTTGCACGTAAAGCCTCGCACAGGCTATCCCGGCCGCACCGGCACCGTTTATCACAACCCGCAGGTCTTCAATCCGTCGATCGGTCAAGGCGACGGCATTCAGCAGGGCCGCGCCGGAAATAATCGCGGTCCCGTGCTGGTCGTCGTGAAAAACAGGGATATCCATCTGGCGCTGCAACTGCTCTTCAATGTAAAAGCAGTCCGGGGCGCGAATATCCTCCAGATTGATACCGCCAAAGGTCGGTTCCAACAATTTAACGGTATGGATGAACTCGTCCGTATCGGTGGTGTTGATTTCGATGTCGAACACGTCAATATTCGCAAAACGCTTGAACAGGACGGCTTTCCCCTCCATGACCGGTTTTGCGGCCAGGGGGCCGATATCGCCCAGGCCCAGAACCGCGGTCCCGTTGGTGATGACAGCGATTAGATTTCCACGGGTAGTGTAATCAAACGCGCATTCGGGATTCTTTTCAATATCCAGACAAGGCACGGCGACACCGGGCGTATAGGCGAGGCTGAGATCGGTCTGGGTGAGGCAGGGTTTGGTAGGGACCACTTCGATTTTTCCCGGACGGGGCTCTCGGTGATACTGCCGTGGGGCATCATCATTGCGCATGTGGATCTCCTGATTCAGATCTGTGAAAATGATTCAAAAAAGGGAAATTGTTCTTTGCCGACTTCTCGAAACCGAAAATCAGGTATTAAAATTTTGGAAAGCCCCGTATTTTGACTTCAGAAAGATACCGCCAGGTGAGGCCTGGCGGTACAGGAATAACCAATCTGCTCCACTGCTCCTTTCTTCGATCATCACTTCGTTTTACGTCTGTTCCAGAACAACAACCTCGATTTTCCCTTCCAGGGCGGACTTGAAGGTTTCGGCGTCCGAAGTATCCCCGACGATAGCGCCATAATGCATGGGGATGGCGATCTGTGGTTGAGTGGCCAGGGCGGCCTCGACGGCTTCTGCGGCCGTCATGACATACGTACCGGATATCGGCAGCAGGGCGATGTCCGTCTTGAGTCCGCTCATTTCCGGGATGTAATCGGTGTCCCCGGCATGGTAGATACGCACCCCGTCCATTTCCACGATGAACCCGAGCCACCCCTTTTCTTTGGGATGAAACGACTTGTCCACATTGTACGCCGGCAATGCTTCTATGGTAACTCCCTCTACGGTGATGTGTTCACCGGGGGTGAGGATTTGGACATCCCCGGACAGCTTGGTCGCGGAGTCCTTTTCGGTGATGACTTTCGTGCCGGGGACTTGCACCTTTGACACATCGTCCGGTGAGCAGTGGTCGAAATGCTCATGGGTCACCAGCACCAGGTCTGCCGGGGCGCCGGAACCGATCTGATAGGGATCTATGTAGATGGTTTTGGATCCTTCGATCCGAAAGCTGTCGTGCCCCAGCCACTTGATATTGATGATCATTTCTTGAGGTGTCATTTTCCCCTCCCTCCTATGGCGGGTGTTGGATAGTTGCCACCCACGCTAATTTAGGTTTTGTTGGCTGTCAAGATTTCAGTCATCGTTCACGTTTGCCCCTGGAACCCATCTTGCCAAGTTCTGGATAATCGCCTAAAATAAATATGTCGAACCTGAAAAGCACCTCGGACGCCTGGCTATCAAGAAAGAGATGATATGAAGCTGCAAACCTGTGTGGCGCCCACCGGCGAGTTTGTTATCGGCAAACACGAACCCAGTTTTACCGTCGATAATTTTCGAGAGACAGATACCATCCTGTCCCTGGGAGAACTGGCAGGTGGCCAGCCCGTCATGAACACGGTGAATTTCCCCAACGGCGCTGTCGAAGTGACCGGTGCCGATGGTGTGATCGAAGTCGCCAATCCCTTCCCCTTTCGAGGTGCGACCTACATTTTGCAAAAATCTGCCGACCGCTGTGCAAGCGACCCCACCCGGATTTCCCTTCCCACGCCGGCCGGGACATCCTTTCATGGGTTTATCCGGCATTTGCTCGCCGAAAAAGAGATTTCCGACGAGCGGCTGGACCAGATATTTCGAGATCTGCCGGCTTCGATCAAGATCGCTCTGGCCACCACGTCAACGGATCCTGAAGATCTCATCCGACTGGCGCATAGCTGCGGTAAGTTTGTGTGCGATTCCGGAAGCGGACAACCTGTTGGGCTTCGTTTTAAAGAAAGGCGCCATGGGGTCATGAATCCTGCCACGGAAGACCACTTTCTTTTTGAGACCATTGCAAACAATTGGTATCTACCGAACGTTTATAAGGAGGTGATGGTGCTGCGCCCCGGTGTTCAGGGCGGCAGTGAGATCGTGGGCGAATGGCGAGATCCGGATTCCGATAGTCATGTATTCGAGTATCTGCGGCGGAACAGTTATATTCCCTGGGGACACTATGCTGCCAACATGGCCCATGATGCCATTCGCTACCGAACGGAAGACCTGACGCTGAACGACATGTTCGGCATGCGCCATCTTTATTATCAGCGAACATTCGTTCGCATGGCAAAAGCGCTGAACCTGCATGTGCCGACATCCCCAGGCGGACTCTCGGTTCAAGATATGGAAATTCTACGAGAGGCGAGCCTGAACACCATGATCTCAGGTATCCCGATTCCGTTTGCGAGCACCTTATGGGGGTGGAATTTCGGTTTTGACTATGCTCCCAGCAGGTATCGCCTTCATGCGTCACATCAGCAAATTCATCAGCAATATGCACTGGTGCCGGATACGGTCCGATCCGAAATATCTCCCGCTGGATCGATGCCGTCTTATGGCTGTGCCGGGCTGATTGGAGAGTTCATCGACAGATATCGGGACGACATGGGTGTCTCATTTTTCCCCGCTTACCTGGACGCCATCAAACGCAATCGTCGTATGGACGGCGCCACGGATCGGCCCCAGAGCCTGGTTGTTTTCCAGGATGAACGGGTTATGGTGTTTGTGCCGAAAGCCCAAACCTCCCAGTGGGAGCTGCAAGTCATGCCGCTGGTTCCGGTCGGGCATATTCTGGAAGCAGACACGGACATGCGCCGTTCCCTGGACAGGGCCATCTATGCGGCCATTCAGGTGTTGAGCCGACTGGGGGCCAGAATGGTCACTGTTTTAGAATATCCCAAGCGGTTCGACCGCTTTGACTCCGATCAACACCTTCTCTATGCGTTTCTGCCTCGGATGCCGGAATCCCCGGGGGCGTTCAGTGAGGCCCAGTTGCGATGGGTGAACGGGCATTACCCGGAGGATTTCGCGGCTGTCTGCCGGGATAAGCTGGCCTCCGTCCCTGACATTTCATGAAATCGATCAAAAAGGGAAACGGTTGAAGATCGTTCTGACCAACGATGACGGCTATGGTGCACCAGGTCTGGAAGCACTTGCCGACTGCTTTGACAAAGAAGTGGATCTCTGGGTGGTGGCCCCGTCCGAAGCCCTGTCCGGTGTCGGACATCGTGTGACCACCCGCGAACCGATTCCAGCATGGACCGGCGGATTTCGGAAAATCCGCCTGGGCGGGACTCCAGCCGATTGTGTCCGCGTTGCGCTGAAGCGCCTTTGCCCGGATGCCGACTGGGTGATTGCCGGAATCAATCCCGGCGCCAACCTGGGTTCGGATGTCTACCAGTCCGGAACGGTGGCGGCGGCCCGCGAAGCCGCAATTCTTGGCCATCGCGCCATAGCGATCTCACAGTATATTTCCAGAAACGGAGAGCTTGACTGGAACGCCACAGGCCATCACGCACGCAACGTACTCACGTACCTACTATCCAGGGATCTCGATCCCGGTTTTTTCTGGAACGTGAATCTGCCGCATCCCCTTGATATCGACACCCCCCCCGACTACGTCCACTGTCCACTGGACAAACTTCCCCATGATTATGATTATCGCAAGGAAGGGGAGGCGTATGTTTACGAGGGGATTATCCATGAGCGCCCCCGGGAAACCGGGCGGGATGTGGATGTCTGTTTCGGGGGAAATGTCGCGATTACCCGGTGCGGCGTGGAGGTTGTCGGGCAGAATTCCGGCCGGCCGGGAGAAATCCCGTGACGGTTCCGCCAGCGGCCATTGCCTGGTTCGTATCGCCCCACGGATTCGGACACGCGGCACGGGCTGGGGCCGTCATGGAAGCCATCTTCGACCTGGACGCGTCTGTTCGGTTCGAGGTGTTCACGACAATTCCGGCATGGTTTTTTCAGGAAACCCTCAACAGCGACTTTGGATACCATGTTCTCGAAACCGATATCGGCTTCGTACAGAAAACCCCGTTTGAAGCCGATGTGAAGGAGACGTTTCAGGCTCTGGATCGTTTTCTGCCCTTTCCTGAAGATCGGCTGCAGGCTCTTGCCCGTCAGGTTCGGGATCTGACCTGCCGCCTGGTGGTGTGCGACATTTCCGCCCTGGGGATCCGCGTTGCCCAAACCGCCCAACTCCCTTCGGTACTCGTGGAGAATTTCACCTGGGACTGGATCTATCGAAATTATGACGATCCCTCACCGATCCTGGGCACCTGCGCCAGCTATCTGAACCAGTGCTATCAATCCGTGGATCATCACATCCAGACCGAACCGATCTGCCACCGTCAACCGGCGGCCCTGACGGTCGGTCCGGCCAGCCGCAAAATACGGAACCCTCGTGCGGTCACACGACGGCAACTAGAGGTCGAAGCAGAGCAGATACTGGTATTGATCACCACCGGTGGGGTCCCGAAAGACCGCCCGCCCATGGATGCGCTTAAACAGTTTCAGAGCATCCAGTTTGTCGTTCCCGGGTTGACCGAAACAGTTCGGGAAGATAATGTGCTCTGTCTGAAAAACACATCGTCATTTTATCACCCCGACCTGGTGGCGGCGGCCGATGCGGTCATCGGGAAAGCCGGTTACAGTACCATTGCCGAAGTCTTCCACTCCGGGGTGCCGTTCGGATATGTCTCCCGGCCCGAGTTCCCGGAGTCCAGGGTGCTGGCCGGATTCATCGAGACCGAAATGACCGGCATCCCCATCGATCGACGCACGTTTCATTCGGGAGCTTGGGAAACAGAACTTGGGCGTTTGTTGCGTATGCCCCGCCGGTGGCCCGGTGCATCAAACGGGGCGGTTCAAATAGCAGAATATATCTTGAATTTGATTCACCAGTCAAAGGAGATCTGAATGAAGATTCTGGGAATTTCGGGCAGCGCGCGGAAAAAAGAAAAATCCGGGGTATACAAACTCGTACGCACGGTGCTGGAAAACACCGGATGTGAAACCGAACTGGTTTCCCTCCGCGGGAAAAAGATATCCGGGTGCATCGCCTGCCTCGGGTGCGTTAAGGACAATATCTGCAAGGTGGAAGATGATCTGACTCCCCTGAGAGACGCCATCGTGGAAGCCGATGCCTTTGTGTTCGGTGCTCCGAACTACTACTCCACTTTGAGTGCCATTTCCCACGCTTTTCTCGAGCGCTGGTTCCAGTTTCGCCACCGGGAAGGAAACACTCTCTGGGGCAAACTTGGAGTGGCTGTCGGCGTCGGCGGCACCAGCGGGCAGTTTCCGGCCGACGACATCGAGAGGTTTTTTGCGTATAATTTTGTTGAAACCATCGCCAAAGTGACCGGGCAGGGAGCGGCTTCCTGTTATTCCTGTGGTCACGGTGAGACCTGCAACGTGGGTCTCCCCATGATGCTTCACGGACCGGAGGTGCACATCACCGACGACATGATCCCGGATGTGACCAAACAGCCGACGGTCATGCAGTCGGCCGCCGATGCCGGTCGTCTTCTTGGGGAGCGCCTTCGCAATGACCACGATCGGGAGAATGTGACCCTCATGATGCAGCAGAAGATGATGGAGATGTTGGGGGAATCTGTTTAAAAAGCGAAAATTAGCCGCCCGCTCATCCCGCCACGGCGGGATTCACTCGACGGACGCAGACAATCTCCGGCAGGCGTGGCCGGATATTCTATTCGACGCCCTTCGGGCAAATCGGGGATGTTCAGAATTTCGATGATTCTGAACAGATGCACTATATTCGAATTTTTGTAAAGTTTCGCGAAGCGATGACTTATTTGAGACGAGCATGCTTGTCCCGCCATAGCTTAATGTGACGGCGGATCGCTCGGCTCAAAAGTCTGTGTCTGTCTGCGCGTGTCTGCGGCTAATCAAAAAATCGCTGCGTACTGATTGTACTTCTTCATGAGCTCTTCGCTCTGCTTTATGTAGTCCATGGCCGTGTCGATATAGGAATCGATTTGGGTGACGAATTCATAGGGAATATTTAAAAATTCTATCCCGTAATTTTGGCCCCGCTCCGTCGTTTGGATATTTCGTACGACACCTTTAAATTTCAGCACTCCTTCGGCCCCCATTACTGTAAAGTCAAGGGACACGAAATCGTTGATACCGGGCGGCGTTTCCTTCAATGATTCGGTTTTTAAAAAGAACCGGCATCCGATCTGGCTCATGTTCAGAATGATGCCGTCAACGTTTTCTTCGTCAAAACGCATGAGGGCAGGGATAAAGCAGGCAATTCGACGGGTGCGGCGGGCACTGATGCTTTCGATAGCGGCCGGATAGTCCAGAAAAATAAGCGGAAACGGGTCTGTCGATATGTTGAGGACGGTCGATTGACATTCATACATGTCCCCAAGGTGCAGGAACCGGAGCTGGATCGTATCCTGTTCGCTCAAAGAAAATTCCCCATCCGGCAAATCCGGTTTCTTGACGATCAGAAAACGTCCCGGCTCCTTACCGATGACATGGGTCTCGAAGGGCTCATCTACGCCTTCCAGAATTATCTGGAGCGGGAATCCGATTGTTAAATTGATATCGACCTTTGGACTTGTCATGGGCACCTCCTGATACTGCCAATCAGCATAATCTCTGCATAAACCATATCAGACATGCCCATAATACCCTAATTTGTGGTCGATAATCAAAGAAAAAGCCCCGGAGCGGATGCTCCGGGGCTTTTTCAGGTGTTTCCGCAGGACAGACAATATGCTGATAATTGCCTGAAATCTATTAACCCGGACATTGCACCAAATGGAGGCTTTTCGGCCAAGGCACTTCGAGGTGAAGCTGTAGTAAATTACCGCGAACCTCGAATAACGCCGGCCATGAAAGTCTCCGTTTGGCCCGAAGGGTGAAATCTCTTCAGTCAGTTTTAAGTATATTGAACATTGCACATGGCATTCTTGCTCACATACTCGTGTTTACGATAACATATCGAATTTGCTTCTTTTTAGCCAAGCGCTGAAAAGATTTCATGCAATTTCCGGGTTAAGGTTACGCGGATTCTGCTACGGCGCCGGCAACGGATTCCTCTCGGGGCTTCACCTCGATCCAGGGTTTGCCCACAGGAAGAAGGTCCATGCCGAAGACCTGCAGGTAAATGACATGAGCCATCATGTACCAGGCGCTGAGGGCACAGATAATCAGATCGATGGCGGCAATCTTGGTCAAACCGGGGTAACCGAAATGGGCAAGATCCAGCAGAATAAAGCCGATCAACAACGTGGTAAAGGTAAATGCCATTGCGCCGTGTATCCGGAGGGCGGCAAACCACAGGATGGCGGTGTAGCCGGTCCAGACAATGAGAAACCATCCAATATCCGTACCGGAGGATTTGTAGATTCCGAAGTGATTGAGCAGGAAGATGACGCCCAGCGCAATCCAGAATGCCCCGTAGGAGACAAACGCGCTGTAGCCAAAATTGTTGTTGCACTTGAATTCCTGATACCCGGCGATCATTTGTGCCATGCCGCCGAATACAAGTCCCAGGGCGACGATCGGCCCGACACCGCACCAACCCAAATTGTGAAACTGCAAAATCAACGTGGTCAGACCGAAACCGGCAAGACCCACAACCGCTGGATTTCCCTGACTGGTTTGACTCATGGGTGTGTACCCTCCCTTTCTAAATAGTGTTTAAAAACCAAATGCTCAGCACAGGGTCCATCCCTGCGCCTGAAAATTAGCCCGGGGGAAGCATTGATTGCTCATCTTATAACCCGTCCCTCTTGATAAGCGTTCCCCCCATAGGATGGCTTCCCCTGGGCGAATCGAATTTCACTTGTGCGGATTGTAATCACTGAATACAGTTCAGTCTTTGGACAAAGTAAATCGAAGACAAATCGATGAAAGAGCCGGCTTCAATTCAAGAACTCTCTGATTATTAGCAAACTTTATGCCATTATCGGATCTTTTTATAAGATACTGAAATATTGTATTAAAAACCGAAATCGCGTGGTGTCGACGCGCCAAGTCGATATACAATAAAAGTTGTGATTCCGTCGGCGAATTACACATAAAGATTGTGAAAACAGGGGGTTAAAGGTGGTTGTGGCAGGTTGTGGCTACAACCATTGTTGTGCGGGTATCGGTGATGATTTGTGATCCAATTAACCTTTTGGATGGTTTCCCGCGGTTGAATCCACCGGTGGTCTTCGTGTATAACGCTTCCACTTTCAAATTCTATGATGGCATATCCAAGGAGCGCTTGCTGATGAATCGCTTTCTCATGATCGATGTGGGTGCCGGAACCATGGACATCCTGTATGTAGATATGGAATCCGGGGCACAATATAAAGCGGTTGTTGCGTCGCCTGTCCGGACCATCGCGTCATCCATTGAAAAGACCCCGGGGAATCTGTTGGTTACCGGCTGTGAAATGGGGGGAGGCCCGGTTTCCCAGGTTCTGATACGCCGAGCCGGCGAATCCAGAGTCGTCATGTCAGCCCCGGCAGCCGCCACACTTCATCACGACTTGGAGAAAGTCAGATCATGGAACATCGAGGTCGTGGAGGATGAAAAAGTAACCCACTACCAGAAAAAAAGGTCCTTTTCCCACGTCACGCTCGGCGATCTGGAACCGGCGCGCCTGGACCGGATTGTCAAAGGGTTCGGAGTTCCGTTCAAGTTCGATGTGGTCTGCTTTTGCGCACAGGATCACGGAATACCGCCCACGGGGGAGTCCCATCTCGATTTCAGGCACAGGAAATTCCGGGCCAGGTTGGACCGGCATCCGTTTCCCCATATTCTGCTTTTCGAGAAAGACGAGATCCCCGAAGAGTTAAACAGGCTGCGATCGGCTGCACTGGTTGCCTCAACTCTTCCGACCCAAGAAATTTATGTCATGGATAGCGGCATGGCCGCCATCCTGGGAGCCTCCACGGATTTGGCCTGCACCGGCAAAAAGCGACTCCTCGTGATGGATGTGGCCACTTCCCACACGGTGGTGGGCGCTTTGGAAAATGGGGAGATCGCCGGAATCGTGGAATATCATACCCATGACCTGACCCGGGATCGACTGGAAGAACTGATCGTGGATCTGTCCGACGGCAGACTGAGCCACGAGGCGATTTTAGAAGAGGGTGGCCATGGCGCATACATCCGAAAGCCCTTCGGATATGCCAACGGAGAGATTCTTCTGGCCACCGGGCCAAAGCGGGAGCTGATTGGAGGCTCTAAATTACCGATAGTTTGGGGCGCCCCATTGGGCGACAACATGATGACCGGCACCGCGGGCCTGCTGCAGGCGGTATGTCGAAGAAAACACCTGGATATGCGGCCTTCTTCAAGCCCGTAACGTCACCGGAGTGCCGCCTACCGGCGTGCCAAACGTCTATCCCGTTCATGGCCACCAAACCTGCTCCGCAACCCATCGGAACATACTCAGGGCAAGGCCATTACCATAAACATGCAAGGAGTTGAACCATGAACACTCACACGGGGTTTCTCAAACGCGAAGATTGCGTATTGCTTTTGGTCGACATCCAGAAAACGCTGTTCGATCTGTGCGTCGATAACGATCTGGTGCAGAAGCACGTCGCTGCCTTGATCGATATCTGCCGAATGCTGGACGTGCCGATTGTGATCACGCAGCAGAACCCGGAAAAGATCGGGCCGTTTATACCGGAGCTGGTTGAGCGAGCGGAAGATGCGCTGGTCTTCGATAAAATGGAATTCAGCTGCTTCCAGAATGAAGCCACTGACCGGGCCATCGCTTCGCTGAATCGTCGAACCATTCTGCTGGCCGGCATCGAAACCCACATCTGTATCTGCCAGACCGGGCTGGATGCTGTTTTAGCGGGGTATCGCGTTCATGCCGCATCGGACGCGATCACCTGCCGCAGTCTACCGAACAAAGTCATCGGGCTGGACCGTTTGGCAAAGGCCGGCGTCGTCATGAGCTCGACGGAAATGATTATCTTCGAGCTGCTCAATCGCGCCGGAACGCCGGAATTCCGTGAAGCCCTGCCGGTTCTCAAAACCCTGTGAAAAACGTCTCACGCAGGAGACGTCTCTTTGTCTGTTGCAAGCGGACCCGGCAGATTGATGTCCGTTGGGGGGAGGCGCCCGTTAATTGGATAGCAGCCGAAACACACGCGAAAGGGCGCCCTTAAACTTAGATTGTCGTTCGGCTAGGAACTCCGTGTCAGCGCGTTGTAAAAGTTCCGGACGCTTTTCCAGCACCAACCTCGCCGCAAGCTCAGCGGCGTTACCCGTGAATTCCGCGCAATGCCGATGATGCGCTTTTTTATCATGACGGAAGTTCCGGGACAGCGCCCGGCAGCAGGTCGACCCGTGTGCCGCTTTGAATGCATCATGAAGTTCCCGTGAATTGTCACGCATCTCCTTCCGGTGGCGGTAGGGATGATCTTTCCCCAACAGCAAGCCGGATCCGAGCACCGCGCCGCTAACGGCGCCGCACATGCACCCGCTATCTCCCATCGCCTCTGAAAAAGGGGCGGCCATCGAAATGGCCTGATCTTCGGTCAGCCCGCCGTTCAGGCCCTGGTTCAGGGCCACCATGACCGCTTCGGCACACAACAGTTGCCGGGTTTCATACAGATTGAGGGCGCGTTCCCGAATTTGTGCGATCAGCGCTTCCGCAGGGGACGGGTGTTTTTCTTCTGTTTTCATTTGCCAGTTATAAAACCTTCAGATTCGGAATGTCCGTTGGCTCCCCGGTTTATTAAAAGCACCTTATCATCGGGGTTTCCTGAACCAAGAGACATTTCCGGTACTGAGGTTACATTTTGTTACCCTTTTACTGAATAGGATTCATGCAATTTTCAGGCGATCGACGAGATTACCTTTCTGTGTCGCCTGACCTGCCTGGTTCGTGTGAATCACTTTCAATCAGGTGAAGACGGCGTCGGCAATCATTGGAAGGCCTTTAAAAGAGTGGTGCTTCTTGAAAAGGATATTGTCTTTGATTCGGGAATGCAATAATGTTGCATTCAACGTCCCCAGACCCAAAATCGACCCCGGGAGCCTGATGAAAATGACGGTTCGAGTAGTGATACAATTACTGTTTATCCTGTTTACAGTAGGTGTCAGCCAATCTGGTTTTGCCGCGGACACGGTACCGGTGTTTGTCAGTATCGTTCCCCAGAAATATTTTGTCCAAAAAATCGGCAAGGGCCTGGTGGATGTGCAGGTCATGGTGCAGCCCGGCGCGAGCCCCCACACCTATGAGCCGAAACCCGGACAAATGACCGCCTTATCCAAAACCAGGATCTATTTCGCCATCGGCGTTTCTTTTGAACAGGTTTGGTTAGACAAGATTGCCGCCACCAATCCACACATGAAGGTGGTCCGTACGGACCAGGGTATCGAGAAGATTCCCATGGCGGCCCATCATCACGATGATGGGGACGGTGAGCATGAGGGGAACACAGAGCCGGTCGGGCACGGTATCCTCGACCCACACATCTGGCTATCTCCCCCCCTGGTCAAGATTCAGGCCCGGTCGATCCTGAATGCCCTGCAGGCCATAGACCCTGACCATCGGTCCGTCTATGAGGCCAACTTCAACGCATTTATTGCGGAAATTACTGCTCTGGATCTTGATCTCCAGCATATTTTCAATGGCCAAGTCGGACTCCGGTTTATGGTTTTTCATCCGGCCTGGGGATATTTTGCACAAGCCTACGGGATTCAACAGGTGCCCATTGAGGTCGAAGGCAAAGATCCCAAGCCTTCCCAGTTAAAAGAGGTAATAGAACATGCCAGAGAAAACGGGATCGGCGTCATTTTTGTCCAACCCCAGTTTTCAGCAAAAAGCGCCAAGGTTGTCGCCAGAGAAATCGGAGGGCACGTGGTCTATGCGGATCCATTGGCAGGCGATTGGCTCGAAAATTTACGTGAAGTGGGTAGGAAATTCAAAGCAGCATTGAGGTAGGTAGACGTAAAAAGATCACTGGAGGCGAATCAGTTGTTGATTCTTCTCGACCTCTTCCATGGAAGAGAATTCAAGGATCCAAGGATTCATTCTTCGACGCGCTGCGTTTGTTCAGGACAAGCGGGTCAAAGATTACCCGCCGACGGCGGAGCCATAGCCCGGACATTACACCAAACGGAGACCTTCATGGGCAAGGCACTTCGAGATGAAGCTGTAGTCCGACTACCGCGAATCTCCCATTCGCCGGCCCTGAAACGGGCCGTCGAATCTCGGCCAAGGAGGTCTCCGTTTGGCCCGCAGGGTGAAATCTTTTCAGGTCGTTGACCAGTTTTTTAATGTGACACATTGCATCGCGACCCTACGCAGCAACAATTACGTTAAAGCGCTGATATTGTTTCTTTTTAGACATTTGCTGAAAAGATTTCATGCGCGGATTCAACTCATAAGTGCAACGCACCGGCTCTCCATAAAGAAAAATACCGAGTACAAACGTACCGGCGCCGCCCATGTGAATATGACGCTGGGCCAGAAACAGCAGGTATCCGCTAATCAACATGCAAAGCGCGGCAAAACCCACGCCCATAGTGGTTTTCCCGGGCGTCTGTGCCATTTTCAGCCCAACGGGCCAACCGATTTCGAACAGACCGGCCGAGATCAAATACGTCCAAGCTAAACCCATCATGGTTAAACGCCTCCTACCTATGTGATTTGTTATAGGGACAAGAATCAAGTCTTTATGGCCTTGGGAAATGGCTGAAGAGGAAAATGAGCTCACCGAAAGGTTGAGTCAAGTCGATTTCCGCCCCTTGAATCCGGCTCGGTTCGTGCTCAATATTACTTAGATAATTTTCTAGTTTTTCAAATATGTTAATAAAACCCCGGGGTCAAACTAGATGAAATGCCCGAGCTGTCAGTTCAGAAATAGTGCCGGTGCAAAATTCTGTAACGAGTGCGGATTCAAACTGGAATCCGCCTGTCCCAATTGCGGCAATATTAATCCTGCCGGCAGCAAATTTTGCAATGAATGCGGGCAGCGGTTATCACGGGACGGGGAAGTCCCGCCAACGCAATCAGAAGTGGCCTCTCTCAACCACACAGAAGGTGAGCGTCGCCATGCCACCATTCTATTTTCTGATGTGTCCGGATACACCTCCATGAATGAAACACTCGATCCGGAGGAGGTCGAGACGATCATGCACCGTATCAAAAGGGAGGCGATTAACATCGTGGAGCGTCACGGAGGGATCGTGAACCAGTTCGTGGGAGATGAAGTTCTGGCCCTTTTCGGAATTCCTACCGCCCATGAGGATGACCCGGTTCGTGCGGTTCGTGCGGCGATCGATATTCATAGCCTGGTCCGGCGCTTAAGCTCGGAAGTGGAAGATCGCATCGGCACGAAGCTGCGGATGCACACGGGGATCAACACCGGACTGGTTGTCTCGCACATGCGCGACACACGGAACGGGACTTACGGCATAACAGGAGATGCGGTCAACACAGGGGCCCGTCTGGCCGCTCTCGCCGATACGGATGATATCCTTGTTGGCCCTGAGACACATGACCTGATCGCACCGTATTTTGAAACCGAACCACGGGAGGTCGCGACACTCAAAGGGAAAGCCAGACCGACGGCGTGCTATCGTGTGTCAAAGGAATCCGCCGTGCGAACACGGTTTGAGGCGGCTCGTGCCCACGGGTTGACACATTTTACGGGTCGGGCCGGCGAACTGGCATCATTGTATTCCTGCCTTGAAAAGACGCTCTCGGGAGAAGGACAGTTGGTTACGGTGGTGGGTGAAGCCGGGCTAGGCAAAAGCCGTCTGATCTATGAGTTTAGACACTCACTGAACCGATCCCAGGTTACGGTGCTTCAGGGCCGATGCCAATCGTACGGTACCAGTACCCCATATTTTCCTCATATCAATGCTTTTCGCCGCGGGCTGAATCTAAGCGAAACGGATACACCAGCTCAACTGCACGAAAAAACCATCGCCAACATCTTAGCCATTGATCCATCCCTCGAGAAATTCCTGCCGGTATACCTTCATCTGCTATCGATTCCCAGTGAGGCTTACCCCCTTCCGGAAAACCTTCATGGTCGGGAATTGACGCTCGCCATCCAGGAAGCGTTAACCGCAAGTTTTATCTTCAACTCAAATAGAACGCCGATGGTCTTGATGTTCGAAGACTGGCACTGGGCTGACGATGCCTCAGATGGGTTGATAAAACATATGGTCAGCCTCATTGCCTCACATCCGATGCTGCTGCTGGTGATTTACCGGCCCGATTACACGGCCAGTTGGGGGAACTGGAGCCATCATACGCCGTTGATCCTCAATGCTATGGACCGTCAGAATTGTGGAGACATCGTTAAATCCGTCTGGCACGTTAGTGAACTTCCCGAGGAGATGGTTGGCTTGATTCATGATCAGACCGGCGGAAATCCTTTCTTTGTTGAAGAAATAAGTCGCACTCTGATGGAAGAGGGAGCGATTAAAAATGAAAATAGCAAAGCCGTATTAACCCGTTCCCTGAAGAAACTATCCCTGCCGAATACCGTAGAAGCGGTCATCCGATCCCGCCTGGACCGCCTGGATCGTCATTCACAGGATTCACTGCGTCTGGCATCTGTTATTGGACTCGAATTTGCCCGCAGAATTCTTGAGCAGATTACCACCTCGCAGGAACGACTTTCCAATTCTCTGGAAAACCTGAAACTCCTGGAATTGATTCAACAAACGCAGGTCGTTCCAGAGGCGGAGTATATGTTCAAACACGCGATCACCCAGGAAGTGACCTACGAAACATTGCTTAAACAGAAGCGGAAAGAGCTTCATGCCATCGTGGGCCGGGCAATCGAAGAACTCTACGCAGAGAGGCTGGAAGAATATTACGAGATGCTCGCGTATCATTTTAGGAGAGGTGAAGATTGGGATAAGGCCTTCAGGTATAACCGCGAAGCCGGCCTGAAAGCTCAGGCTCTTTCCGCCTATATCGAAGCGCAGCAATTCCTGGAAGTGGCCCTCGATGCACTGAAAAAGCTTCCCGGTTCCCGGGCTCGCGTTGAGCAAGAGATCGACCTGCGTTTCAATATGCGCTCCGCCCTCTTCCCTCTGGGTCGGCATGATGACTGGGCCGATCACGTAAGGGTGGCTGAATCCCTGGCCAAGCAAATCGAGGACAAGCACCGCCTTGCCAACTCCTATGTGTATCTGTCCGGTCACCATTGGATTCGAGGGCGACACCAGGATGCGATTAGCCTTGGCGAAGAGAGCGTGCTCCTCGCAAAGTCCCTCCGTAATTTTTCGGTAGAAGTAACAGCGAAGCTACATTTAGGAATTCCTCTTTTATACACGGGGCAAATAGAACGGCAAACTGCGGTACACCGGGAGGTTGCCGAACAATTATCCGGGGCGGAAGCACTTAAGCGGCATGGTCTTACAACTGTGCCGGCCATAACGACACGAGGATATTTGGCCTGGGGATTGGCAGAACTTGGTGAATTCGAAGAGGCGCAGATGTGGGCCGGCGAAGGGATAGAACTGTCCGGGAAAGTTAAAAATTTTCTTACCACCGGCTTCGTAAAGGCATCTGCAGGACTTGCTTTTCTACGAAAAGGGCATCTCAATATAGCGCTACGCTTGTTGTCGGAAGCGTTTACCCTGAGCCGCAATGCTGATTTGCAGAGCATTTTTTCATTCGCGGCTGGGAGTCTGGGGAATGCCTACTTGCTTTCAGGGAGACCGGAAGCGGCGTTGCCGATTTTAATCGAAGCAGTTGATCGGCATTATCTTAACTCGTCGATAATTCCCCCGATTTACACGATTACAGTGCTGTCAGAGGTTTATCGACGTCTTGGGCAAATCCGTGATGCTGCTGAAGCCTGTGATAAAGCAGTAAGACTTCTCGAGCAAAACGGAGAGCGCTGCTTTGGCGCCTGGGCGCTATTTACACATGCCAAGATTCAATCGGAACAAAACCGGAATCGAGTCGAGACAGCTGAACATGCGTTTTGGGACGCGATGAAATCGGCCAAAGAGCTCAAAATGAAACCGTTGATGGCACATTGCCATTTGGAACTCGGGAGATTATATCTGCGGGCAACGAGGGAGGGTGCTCGCAAAGAGTTCGAACATGCTATCGACATTTATCGGTCGTTAAGGATGAGATTCTGGCTCCCCGAAGCTGAAGAATTGCTAAGACGGACAGGCTAACCCGGACAGTGCACCAAAAGGAGAGGTTCATGGGCAAGGCAGTTCGAGGCGAAGCTGTAGTCAACCTACCGCAAGCCTCGAATAACGCAGACCATGGGCTTGTCCTCTTGGCCCAGAGGGTGAACCCTTTTCAGCTCGCTCTTCCGTTGTGATGGTTACAAACCGTAGGCTTACAAAATGACCCAACAGAACCAATAACACGTTGATTTTGTGTCTTTTCAGCCATCCGCTGAAAAGAGTTTATGCAACCTTCAGGTTAAGTTCTTTTCTGGATATAAGCCACGACTTTGCTGACGGAGAGTTCGTCGCTGGAAGGTCCGTTGCGGATATAAAAGGCTTCATTTTTTCCGATCTTGAGAAAGACCGGATCGGTGCAGCGCCTGCACGATACCACTCCGACTTGCTTGCCGTCCAACCGGACAATCGTAAAGCGGAGGTGTTTTGTGAGCTCGGCACCAATATGCTGACTGATCAGGTTTTTGAAATGCAACTTGCATTTGTCTTCGTTGTCAAAATGATCTTGTTCAAGCCCGGCAATTTCCCCATCATCCCTAACACCTAGTAAAATTGTACCGCCATTGGTATTCATGAATGCGGCAACGGATTTGAGCCATGCTTTTTCGATTTCCTTTCCGGGTTTTTGAGTGTGAAGGTTCATGCGCATGGTCGCCTTAAACTCCACGGTGCGACCCTCCCCCATGGTAATCAGGTTGTTGATGCTTTCCCCGGGCCTGCTGCTGTCGAAATGGGTGGTTGGATCAAATGAACGACCGTAGCGGCGGATCATCCAGAGCGTGAGTCCGCCGACAAATGCGATGATGATGCCCCCCACCGACCAAATCCCGGCACGCCGCTGGTTAATGCCGCCGATGATGTCCGATTCGGGAACCATTACCCCGATCCAGATGTTCAGGTTCGCGCGTTCCAATGGCCGAAATCCGGACCACCATGACTGATCTTTGTGACGAATGGAAAATGCCTCCTCGGAGGACTGCTGTTCGCCTGTCCACGACGTGACCAGTTTTCGGATAAGAGGATCGTTTATCTCTCCAATGGCCTGGAAACCAGAGGAGTTGTCTGTGGCTTCATGAATGTAAAGTTGGGCGTCACGCCTGAAGATGAAAACCCGGCTGTTTTCGCTGGGCCCCATGCGCTGAATTTCCCGAAACAGATCATCCAGGAGGATATCAAGAGCAATAACGAGGGATGTTTCTTCCGAGGCTTTTGAAACGGCAATGGAAGCCGTGATCCCCACATCCTTGCGATCATAAAATTGGTAAGGCGGCGTCCAGAACACGCCCTTGGTTGAAAGGGCTGGAAAAAACCAGGGCCGCTGGCGCGGATCGTATACCGATGCCTTTGTTTCCTCGGAAATCAGGTTCCGGTCTGCATCCCAAATGCGACGAACGGTTCCTCGCCCGTCATCTGTCTTGCCGGTACGGCTCGTTCGCCATCCATCGCCGACATCGACCACATAAAAGCTTTCGCCATCGGTATCAGCGACGGAAATCCCGAAAATAATCCGATCCCGCTTTAGAATCGGGAACAGCAATCCTTTTAGCCCGTCGGTATCGGCCAGCGAGAGATTGAACGTTAACCCCCAGTCGCGAATCAGTTTCAGGTCTCGGCTCGTGGTCTCCGCCAGTGCCTGGAACGCACCGACCGCGCGTTTTGCAGCGCCATCAATGTATTTTTGGGATATGTCGTGCCGCGCCCTTGTGGACAAATAGGAGACTGCGGCGACCACCACAGCCGAAATCACAAGAAAAACCAGCAGAAGGTCTCTGGAAAAGTGGCGCGTAACGATGCGAGGTGTATCCATGCCGGTAGATTTAACGGATATCGGTCGGGTTTTCAACTAGCGCACGCACTATAAGTTGCCCAACACTATTCCTAGTCTTCCAGGACCGAGCGGTTCGCTTTCTGGACCGGCGAGGTGTTCTCACTTCTTTGAATCGGTGATGTGCTGCTGCTTTTTTCAACCGTTGACGTGTTGCTGCTCTTTTGAACCGGCGATGTGTTTTCGCTCTTCTGAACCTGTGATGAGCTTTCACTGGTTTGGACCGGAGAGGTGTTCGTGCTTTTCTCTACCGGTGACGAATTTTGCGCGAGGATAAAGAACGGGTCCTGTATTGAATCTCCAGCTGTAAAACATCCGATGCCCTTTTCTTCCTGACCATACGAGGCCCCGGAGGTTGAGCTTCCCTCAACCAGTGTCCCATTGATTTCCAGCACAGCGAATGGGGAAAGGATCAATAGGCATGGAAGCAAAACGGTAAGCATTAGAGAGCGCGACATACTCCACCTCCTCTATATACATGGGCATCTCATTCGGTTAAATGAGGTAGAACCTGGTTACGATTCGACCAGGTTCGCAGTAAGATTGATTTGCGTGCCGGCAAAGAGCCTGGATATCGGACATCTCTCTTTTGCGGTCTGGGCATACTCGGCAAACTTGTCCGCATCCAATCCAGGAATCACGGCTTCACAATTCAGGTCGATACTGGTGATTTTCGGGCCGTCGTCCTCTCCCAGATGAACCGATGCAGTGGTTTGAACGCTTGTCGGGGTATAATTGTCTCCACTGGCAAGGGCTGAAAGAAACATGGAAAAACAACCCGCATGAGCAGCGCCGACGAGCTCTTCGGGGTTGGTGCCGGGTCCTTCCTCAAACCGGGATGCAAATGTATACGGACCTTCAAAATTCCCATATTTCATGATTCCATTGCCATCTTTCAGGGTACCATTCCATTTAGCGGTTGCCTGTCTTTTTGCCATGTCTTTCTCCTTTACACGAGGTTGTAGTGATTAGATGGTAATAGCAGGGGTTGCCTATCGATTTTCTCTTGGATGTTGAGCACAACCCGTATGTTCCATCAGGCCTTGAGGATGATCCGCTTCAATGGAACGGAAACTTCTCCCCAAAAATCTTATCTTCCAACAGGTTTTTTCCAGCCATGGCGATATCCTTTAAACGATGTGAATTTCAGAATCTAATCGCTTGATGCATCGAAATCAAGGAGCGGATCCGAGGATTCCAGCTCATCTTCCTCTACCATGTCACATGTCATCCAGGAACCATCCTGAACATCCACAAAGCAGTCGGAATTTTCATTGGTTTGCTTGTTGTCGCTCATTATGATCTCCATTCGCCTGGTTTCTTGTAATTGAGACGTTCAATTATGTAATATAGGACCGTCAGCTGAAATGTAAAAGCACAGATGGTCTAATAGGAGCCGTCAGATGATTCTTATCGGTGTGTCCATCGGGTCTACGGGTGATTCAGTGGATATATCCGTGGTCCGAAAGCGGTTTAAACATCTTAAGCATTATTATCAGGTCCTCGACCTGATCCATTGCCCCCGGGAGAAAACTCTCGATCAAATTCCGAATATCCTGCGCAATCCGTCCCTGCCGAAACTAAAACGGATATACAGCCAAATTCGCCGGCCCCGGAAGATCGTTAGGGAACGACCGTGGATTCTGTTCCAATCCCCATTTTCCGATCAGAACATCGTCAGTGGGCTGAAGCATCCCGATACGACCTTCAAACGCATCCGGATCATAATCGGCATGAACGCAGGTGACCCGTGGAAAGGGGACAGCGCGGGTTATACAGTGGAGATGACGGAGCTGATCAAACGCCTGAGAACGGTGATTGAAGAGGCACGGCTGGAAATAGTGGACGATATTTCGGAAACGGACATGTTTTGCCGGGAGATCAATTCCTGGTCAGAAACGGCGGCAGAGGCCCTCAATGGGCGTCTCATTTCCCTGGCTCTGCCCGTATGGTTTCGGGAGACCATCCCGTACAGACAGACCTATCGCGTGTAAAATATTTCATAGCTTGTGAAACAATAAATAGCCGCAGACATACGCAGACAGACACAGATTTTCGAGCCGAGCGACTTGCTCGGCTCAAAGTTGTCATCGCTTCGCGAAGTTGAAACCGGATCCATAGATTCAAAATAGTATGGTTGGGCTAACTATAAAGAATTGCGGAAAACTGTATTTGCCCGAAGGGCATCGAATATAATATCCGGCCACGTCGGCCGGATATGGTCTGCGTCCGTCGAGCGATCCTGAGCGGAGGCGAAGGAGAGCGGGCGGTTAATTATGGAAAAATGTAAGCCCCGTGTGCAAGCCGCGTTTCATAGAATTGTAAAACAATTCTATTTTTGCTCCATCTCGTACTTGTTGATACTCAGCACCTCCTTGCTCATGTTGGCCATTCCGGGAACATTCGACATGTTGACTTTGGAACGGGATTTAACCATTAGATCCGTCCACATGCCGCTTTCCATGTCAAATACGGTCTCCCCCTTACCGGCGGTTTTGGTATCGGCGGTGCCTCCGGCGATACCCTCGGTTTTGGTGATGCTCCGGTCCTTGACGGTAAAATAGGCCAGTCCGTCGGCAACCTCCTCGAGGGTAAACACCTGTTTGGAAATGGTTTGGGACTGCATCCCCATGCCGGAACCGCCCATCCCCATTTTTCGGGTAACGTCGAACTCATCGCCCGGCACCAGCGCTTCTTCCGGGAGTTCCGGAAACCAGAACACCGCATTTTTCCAGGCATCGGCCACCATGTTCGACGACTGGGCATACATGGCTTTCATCTCCGGGGGCATACCCGGATCCGGCGGCGGCATAGGGTTTCCTTCATGGCGGATGTTTCGAATGTCGCCGCTGGGGTGCATGTCGGCGAAAAAGGTTATTTTGGACAGGTCCATCTGCCCCCCGGTTTGACCGGAATGGGATTTCTGGGATTTAATCTTTGCCGTCAGGGACACCCACCCACGTTTCGGACCTTTGGATATGCGATACTCAATGATGCTTCTGGTTCGGTTGATGTCCTTTTTCCCCATGAATGTCGTCTCGGATTGGGATGACATGGTCCCAATCCACACCTGGTCCGGCGCCAGTTTGTATTGGAACTGGATCGACCCCGCCTGGACGGTCGGTACCATGGTGATCAGCACAGCGATGGCAAGAAACATAACGGATACACGGTTCATCGGTTCGCCTTCCTTTCCATAACCTTTATTTTGCGCTCCACCCGTTTCCGATCATCCGCCTTTGGTCTCAACTTCAGATACCTGCTGTAGGCCTTTGCCGCATCCTCATATCGCTCCGTATCTTCGTAGAGTTCACCGAGACCCTTGTATGGGTCGGCGTACGTTGGATCCAGCCGTGCGGCTTCCATATAAGCGAATTCGGCCTCTTTTAACTCTGCCCGACTGGCACCAAATGCGAAGTCACCCAGTCGGCTTTTGGCCATCCCATATGCCACCGGGGCTGTGCGGATACCCCGTTCATATAAAAGCCGATAATTCACATATGCCTGCTCGAAATTTTCCTCCTCCAGATATCGCTCGGCGCGAGGCAGCAGGGCCTTCTGGATGAAGGCCCGGTATGTCTTTTCACCTCGGATTTTTTTACTTTTCGTTTCAGCGGCTTTGACTTCCTCGAGCCTGGTCAGTGTCGCCACGAATCCGGCACGGGACGGCGGTGCGTTGCTCAACGTTTGGACCAGACCGCTCGCCCCGAGCTGCTGACGGAGGCGGTTCATGTTCATTTCCATGAGGCCCTGGGTGGCCCGAAGCTGGGACGCCCACGGCCCCATGAGCTGCTCCTGTTCCCTGGCCACTTTGCTGTTGATCCGGTGAATGGTGGTCCAGCCTTTGGGAACTTCGTTGACATCGTACCCGGCCGAAGCCACGTACACCATGCCCTGGGCATCGGCGACCGGCTCGAACCGCAGTCTCGGATCGATGGGGTTGCCATTCTGGTCTTTCGCCGGAATGTTGGCGACCACATCCTTGATGCTGTAATATGCACTTTGTGCCGCGTGTACGGCGGCCATGCGGTGCATGGTTTCACTGTAGGTGGCTTCCCCTTCGAAAAACCGCTCCGTCTGGTTAATGTCTTCCCACGCCACAGCGTAATCCACGGCCACATCGAGAAGGGCGCCGAACAGGGCGCCGGCAGCTGCCTTGCGGCGTTGCGCCCGCTCAGCGGCTTTGATTTCCTGGTACATGTCGATGTAATAGCCTTCGTACACGTGGGCGATGTCATGGGACAGAACCCCGGCGAGCTGGGCCTCATTCTCCATGGAGAACATCATCCCGGAGGTGATGATCACATGCCCGTCGACATATGCATATAATTCCGGTTTGGGTGATTCGATGACGGTCATGCTCAGCGTCACCCCGGCGGGGGGCGTTTTCCCTCCCGGTTTCAATCGGTTCGCCAATGAGGTGATGTAATTGTTGAGGTCCGGGTCGGTGATGACCGGGCGGCCTTCCATGTCGCTGGAATAGGCCATGGACGCTTCCTGAATCAGGGTCCGGCCATCGTCATTGAGGTCAACAGCCCACCCACTGTTGGAAAGACTTGAGATAAAGAAAAGCGCGGCGGCTGAGCATATCCACAATCTTTTCATGGTGTCACCTCCATGATGCATTGCAGTGACATCAGCAACGATAAACTTGATTATACCTCGCTGGCTGCAGCGGGGTATCACACTAGAGTCGATGAATATCCTTATCTAAGTGAAACTGCGAGGGTAGATATGTTAATCCGCCACAACAATGGCGATTATAGCGATTCTCAGAATTGCGTTCCGATTCATTTTACGATCAACGGTTCACCGCAAGGGCCCAGAGGTCGCAGAGGTGATATTGATGTTGCATTTCGCTGCCCTTCGAGAGCCTCAGGACATAGAGGGCGACATGCAAAACGATCGTCTGGCAAAATGGTTAGAATTTCAATATGTTGCTGGGGCCCTTTCCCAGAATCCCCCTCTCAGGGATTCTGGGAAAAATACAGTTCCTTTGCGTCCTCTGCGAGTCTGCGGTCATCGTTTCCATATTTCTGCAAAATGAACATATTTAGGACAACGACTATAGACCTTTGCACCATTAGCGACATCGTCGCGTTTCATAAAATCGTTTCACGATTTTATGTATGGTATAAAAAATGCTGATTTGGGTCAAGGGACGAGAACGCCTACGTCCGGCGATTCCAGAATGACTTCAAGCTTTTTTCCAGGGCTGCTGTGTTTCGAACGGTATTCATTCGCCATCCTTCGGGAAGCAGGGAAGCATATCGATACAGGGAAAAACGCCGATCAATGAGAAGGATCACTCCCCGGTCGTTTTCGGATCGGATGACACGCCCCCCCGCCTGACAGACACGGTTGATCCCCGGGTACTGATAGGCGAATTCGAATCCCTTTCCGTTGGAGTCGTTGAAGTATTCACGGATCAGGTCGCGCTCAGGGTCGATCCCGGGAAGCCCGACGCCGATGATCGCGGCACCGGACAGGCGATCGCCGATGAGATCGATCCCCTCCCCGAAGATGCCTCCCATGACGACAAATCCGACAAGGGTTCTCGGGCTCTCCAGGGAGAACCGTTCCAGGAAAGACTCCCGTTCGTCTTCCGGCATGGAGGGTGCCTGCAGAACGATATCCATTCCGGATGCATCTATTTCAAAGCGTTCATGAACCAATGCCATGTATTCATAGGATGGAAAAAAGAACAGATAGTTCCCTTTATGTCGCCCGGCCATGACCTGAAGGGTCCGGCAGACCTGGTCGGCGGTTTGGCTACGATCCCGGTAAAGTGTCGAAATGTTCGTCATGGCCATGACACGGAGGTTGTCCTCCGGAAACGGCGAGGGCATCGCCATGGCCCGGGTCGAATCCGGGCAGCCAAAAATTTCACGAAAGTAGTAAAGGGGCGACAGGGTCGCGGAAAAAAAGACCGAGGACCTGGCCCGTTTCAGTGCAGCTTCCATCTGGCCGGAGGGATCCATACAGAAAAGCTTTACCCGGAGGTCGTTTCCCTTCTTCTGATAACACGTGGCATAAGCGGCATCATAGTGTTCTGCGATTCTGAGAAAAGCGCTCACCGAGAAGTAAAGATTCAACAGATCCTCCCGATAGGGGGCCTGTCTGTTTTGCATTAGCCAGCGTGCGGCAGATTGGTGAAAGCGGATCAGCTCGGGATACAGTTTCTCCGGCCCCTCCGAATCGGTGTATTCACCGCCGGCGGTCTCGCATCGTTTTCGCTGACGGACCATCCAGCGATTGATCCGGCCCATGATGGTAAACAGCCCCGGCAGGTCTTCTTTGAGGGATCTCCGTACATCCAGAAAAGGTTGCTTCCAGATTTCCGCAGAGAACATCTCCCGGCTGCGATCCACCAGGTTGTGGGCTTCGTCGATCAGGAACACATAGTCCCCGTTGTCTTCCTGAAAGAAACGCCTCAAATAGACGCGCGGATCAAAGGCGTAGTTGTAATCACAGATAATCAGGTCGCTCCAGAGGGACAGTTCCAAAGACAGTTCGAACGGGCAGACCCGGTGGGCTCGGGCGACAGTCTCGACGGTGCTTCGGGTTAAACAGTCCTGAGAAAATCCGGCGGCCACCGCCTGGTTGATCCGGTCGAAATGTCCCTTGGCAAACTCGCACTCCTCAGCCGTGCATGCGGCCTCGGCACAAAAGCAGATTTTATCCTTGGCCGTAAGGGTCAGGGTTTTCAATCGAACACCGGATTTTCTTAAATCCTCCACCGCAGATTCTGCGACGGTTCTTGCGGTGGTGCGGGCCGTCAGGTAGAAAACTTTTTTAAGGAGGCCTTCTCCCAGGGCCTTTACGGCCGGAAAAACAGCGGCGATGGTTTTACCGATTCCTGTGGCGGCCTGGACAAAGAGCTTCTCCTGATCCCGAATCGTTCGATACACGGAAATCGCCATGTCCCGCTGCCCCGGTCGATAGGTGTCGTATGGGAAGTCAAGAGCGGTGATGGATTCATTTCGGATTCCGGACCAATCCAAAATCGTGCGCGCCCAGCGGGCATAGCGATCGAGCAAGCCTTGGAAAAACAGCTCCAACTCGTTAAACGAGTGTGTCCCCGGAATCTCCTTGGTTTCGCCGGAATCCAGCTGAACGTAGGTCAGGCAGGTCTCGATGTGATGTAGATTATGTTCAACAGCGTATAGGTACGCATAGCATTGCAGTTGTCCCCAGTGAAGCGGATTATGGCCTTCGGCCACCTGCTCGATGTCACGGACAGTACTCTTTATTTCTTCGATGACGATCCGGTCGGGATACTGAAACACACCGTCGATGCGGCCACTGACGTGAAGCACCATGCCTTCTTTTTCAAAATCCCGGGAAACATAAACCTCGGGAGAATAATTGTCGCCCCGGGAATTCTGAACCTTTTGGTGGGCAAAAATCGCATCGATGGATCGGTTGGCGCCTGTAAATTGAACTATCAGATCACCGCTCCGGAGGGTGTATTCAACCAACTCCCTGACTGCGACATTCAGGGTCGGGATTTCGGAATCCTCTGATTTTCTGCATGGGGCCACTCGCGGCAATCCTCGGTATCGTGTGTGGTCCGGTGGACCGGTCCGGCTTCTGGGATGACATGGGACATATCGTAAGCAATCCCTGACGATGTGTACCGTCGGCGGCGCACGCCTTTCGGTTACAGGGTCAGTCCGGAAATGGCGTTCCGTCGGCAGGGGAACGTGACCGGGGGACCGGGGCCTCCCTTCAAACGACGGCCTGGCGGCGGTTTTGCTGGGGCCTCAGCATGGCTTCAGGTGGCGGGGTATGTTCTTCTGCTTTGGCCTGGACATGCGGATCTGCCCAGAGCCGATCCGGTGGTTGTCCATTGAAACCGGCGTGGAACATGCCGGGTTAGTAACCCCCACCCCCATTGCCACCCCCATTGCCACCCCCGCCTTGACGGACAAATGGCGGCTTTCTCCCGACCAAGGCTTCGAGCATGATCAGCTCGGCGTCGGTGTGATTGAAGACAGGGGCGGGCCGGATGAGCTTCTCTCCGGAGGAGTAGATAAACCTTGGTGCCTCATGGTGATGGGTCGACAGTTTTTTGATGATGGCCGGTTCGGCGTTGGCGGTAAGCTTTGCCCTGCCGTAACAGAGACATACATACGAACGGGACACCTCCGACTCGACATAGGCACCGGATCCCCTTATGCCCAACACGGCAGTGGAGGTAAAAATCTGTTTGCGCTGTTTGCGGCTGAACACTCCGAGCATTTTTCCTTTGTATAGTCGTATAAGGTCTGTGATCCCCGTCTCGGTGCCACCGGCGGAAGCGTGGTTCAATTCGAACCGTGAATTGTCTCGGAGCAAATACACTCCCTGCCCGATGACGAAGACCACCATGGCATCCGGCCCGGTGGTGACGACATCATTCTCTCCCACCAAATCTCCGAGGGCCGCCGGCCTGCCGTTGATAAAAACATTACCCTGGAGCTTTTGCACGCCCTGTGGAAAATCTCTGGCTCCCATGGCCAGCAGCCGTGTGACCAGGCCGGGAAATCCCAATAGCCCCCAAGTGCTCCCTGCCAGAAATGTGGTTAAGAAAAATCTCCTGGCCGGCTGGTAAATGTGTGTAGGCATCATTCCTCTTTCAGATCTGAACAACATCTATTTATGTCCCACAACTGATTATCCTTTTATACTTCTTGGCGTCAGCATGACATGCTGTGGGCATATCGACTTGGGATTCTGGTACGCTGCCCCTGCATATGCGGCCATGTATTTTCGTATATCGGTCATGGTGGCCAACTCGTCCACCAGCCCGTTTTGGGCACAGTATATGGGCCTGGAATAATTGTAATATTCTTCCACCATCGCATTCATTTTCGCGATGACCGGGTCCAGGTCGCGCTCGGCGTCCTTCTCCTTTACCAAGCGTCTCGAGTAGGTGGCGGCGGCGGCGGTTTCACCGTGCATCACATAAATTTCCGTTGTGGCGCAACCCAGGGTAAAGGCGTTGTTCCGGTTGGCTGTGGGGCCGCCCATAATATAATGGGCGGCGGCGGTTCCTTTTCTCAAAACGATGAGCATCAGAGGGACTTCCGTTTGCTGAATGGAATAGATGAGCGCCTGACCGAGACCCAGCAGTTCGGCCTTCTCGGCGATGTCGCCCACATCGATCCCGGAGGTGTCCTGGAACCAGATCATGGGGATACGGTCCCGCCCGCACAGGGTGACAAACTCGTTGAGCTTGATTAAGCCCTGGCGGTATAGCTTGCCGCCGATACCCGGATACTCGGCATATTCGGGATATTCTTCTCCAAGAAAGCCCTGCCGGTTGCCGAGTACGCCAACCAGAAATCCGTCGACCTTGCATAATCCGGTATACACTTCCGGGCCATAGTCCGGTTTGTACTCCAGATGCTCGCTACCGTCCACCAGGCGTGCCAGGACCTGATCGAAGTCGTACATCTGCTTTTGGTTGAAAGGTACCAGTCGGTAAAGATCCTCACTTGGAAACCGTGGCGGTTTCGGATCGTCTACGCGGAAGAACTTCGGGTGGTACGCCGGCATGTCCTTCATGTAGTCTTTGAGACCGTCAAGGACTTCTTCTTCCTTCTCATAGACGTAGCGGAAAAAACCGGTCTCATCAAAATGGATGTTTGTCGATCCCGGCGGTGTGACCTTGTACTGCTTGGCTGCCGATATGAGTTGTTCGGCCCCGTCCTTGTCGAAATAGCCTTTGGGAGACATCCCGCTGAGGATGCCGCCGCCGCCCACGGCAATGTTGCAGTTCTTGTGGGCGAACAGAATCGTCGGGCTGATCCCCTGATATCCGCCACCGGCCGGGTTGGTGCCGTAGATGCCGGCCAAAACAGGGATCCCGGCTTGCTCCAGCTCAGCGTGACGGAAAAAAGTGGTCCCTCCACCTCTTCGATCGGCGTAAAATTTTTCCTGTTCGGTCAGTTTCACACCGCTGCAGTTGACCAGCCACACCAGGGGGATATTGAGACGTTTGGACAGGTCGGTGCAGCGAAGGATGTTCTCATACTGGCCCGGCACCCAGGCGCCGGCCAGGTTTTTGTTATCGAACCCGATAATGACCGCCCATTTGCCAGATATCTTGCCCAGCCCGTTGACGACGTTGGTTGTCCCTTCGGCGTTCTCGCCGGGGTTATACAGCGTTTGAAGCGGACTCCACGTCCCGGGATCGAGAAGATAGTTGAGACGCTGAAAGACGGTCAACTGCCCCCTCGCGTTGATTTTTTCTTCCGGAAGACCGACATGCCGGGTCTTTTCAAAGGCGTCATTGAATTCGGTCTCCACTGCCGTGATTTTTTTGATATTGTCCTCGGTGCTGAGGCGTTCGCCCTGGTTCAACTCGCGGCCGAACGGCTGCATGTTCTGAAAGTAGGGTTTCATAGATCTGCTCCCGGGCTGGGTATTGGTAATGGCTGCCGCCGATACTGGATTCTTGATACTGGATACTGGACAATGTGGATCACTTGAGAGGTTTGCTACTCCGGTGGCCACATGTCTTTTTCGGTGAGCACTTCCCGCAAGATTTTCAAGGCGGCGTTGACCGTCGGGATGCCGCCGTAGGTGAATGTCTGGAAAATGACTTCCGCGATTTCCTGTGGGGTGCAGCCGACATTGAGTCCCGCGTGAATATGCAGTTTCAGCTCCACGGGTCTCGACAGGGCGGTCAGCACGGCGATGGTGACCAGCTGCCGGGTCATGTGGGGGATCCGTTTACGGGAATACAGGTTGCCCGTAATGAACAGTGACAGATCTTTGGCCAATCCCTTGTCGAATGCCCGCCACAGGTCAAACGGTCTTTCTCCTCCAACGCCGTCGAAATACAGGGCCGCGGTCTGCCGCGTTTTTGCAACGATGTCCTTGTCCATGAGAGCTCCTCCGCCGTTTGGGTGTGGAACCGGAATATATTTTAAAATTTCCAATTCCGGACAGTTCATGAAATGAAATGTCCGGAATTAGTCGCGGTTGGCCTTTCGCATCCCCAACTGATCCATGGCAATAATCCACTTGCAGATGTTGGCCGATCCCTCCACCATGTAATAGGTGGGTGTGTCCCGGTAAAACCGTTCTACCGGGTATTCTGTTGAATAGCCATAGGCGCCGAGGATCCGCATGGCATAGTTGGCGCACTTGTTGACCGCTTCACCGGCGAAATACTTGGCGTGGGCGACACTGAGTCCGTTGTTGAGTTTCCCCTGGTCCTTCTCCCAGGCGGCTTTATAGACGAGAAGACGGGCGGCCTCGATTTCCGTGGACATTTGGGCGATCATATCCTGGTTCATCTGGAACTGGCCGACCGGTTTTCCGAACTGCTTGCGCTCATTGCAGTATTTGATGGACGCATCCAGACAGGCCTGGGCCAGGCCGACGGCGCCGGCGGCGGCCGACAATCGTGTTTGGTTCAGTGAACTGAAGACAATCCTGGCGCCATCCCCGGGTTTGCCCAAAATATTCTCCTTGGGAACCTGTGTGTTGGTCAGAAAAACTTCCCCTGTTGGCGACGAGTGGGACCCCATCTTTTCAAGGGAGCTGGTTTTGATGCCGTTGAAGTTCTTCAGCTCCACGACGAATGCCGACAGCCCTTTGCTCCCCTTGTCCGGATCGGTGTAGGCATAGTAGATTATGGCATCCGCGATGCCGGCGTTGGAAATCCAGGTTTTGGATCCGTTGAGCAGCCAGTGGTCCCCTTTGTCTTCGGCTGTCGATGTCATGGCCATCACATCGGAGCCGGCACCCGGTTCTGTTATTCCGAATCCGCCAATGTACTCGGCAGTGACGAGTTTCGGGACATATTTCTGTGCCAGTTCCTCGGTGCCGTATTTGTATATGGTATAGGCACAACCCAGGGTCTGCATGTTGACCTGGACTCTCAGGGAGCTCGAGGCCCTTGCAATTTCCTCGCTGATGATCATCGCCGCCAGCCAGCCCTCGTCCATGTTGTCTCCGTCATATTCCTCCGGGATGACTGTGCCGAAAAAACCCAGCTCCGCCATTGGCAGAATGGCTTCCTTGTAGGGGAAATGGTGATTTTTGTCCCACTCATCGGCGTTCTTGGCGATTTTTTTTGCGGCAAATTCCCGAACCGCCCTGCGAAGCATCTCCAGCTCCTTTGAGAGACCAAATTGCATGTTTTCTCCTCCTTGCATCGTTATGGATGCTCAGATCGTCATGGTATGAAATGTTGAAGAACAAGCTGTGTAATTCCGGTCCAAGGCAAATCAAACAAGGGCACGGTCGGCGTCGGTATCGCTCTCGGAATCGGAATCGAGCGGATATAACCTTTTCGTAGTCGATACCGATACCGTTGATTCTTCACCGCTTATTGCCATATCCCTCGCGTATATAGACCCCAAGTCTGAATTTCGCTCGGTTTTCCTTCAAGGTATAGAAAAGTAGCTAACATATAGCTACGATGCCAAAGCCCTGTCAAGAAAATTGAAAGCCGGTCTTGCTCTTAACGGACCGGTGCTGACGCTACACGAAAAAAGAGCTGATTGATGCAGCGGCTTGCCTAAGAAGCCGCTGTCGCCCGGGAAAGTTGTTTCGGGGTGTACAGTTTTTGAAGTAGGACCGCGGCGGCAAATGCGGTAAACCCGGCGATGTCTGTCCAGTATTCCGGCCAGAACAGCCCGGCGGCCGCAAGGAAAAACAGACCTGTTTCCGTCCAGGTCGCCTTTCGCAAAAAGTAACGTTCGATACACGAGGCAAATGCCACCAAGCCGAGGGTGGTCGTGATCATGGTTAGCGCCACATCCCAGTGCATCAATTCATACGTGTCACCAATACCCAGCAGTGGTCGGTAGGCCATGACAATCGGTATGATATACAATCCCTTTGCCAGTTTCCATGACGTAAACGCGGTTTGCATGGGGTTGGCGCCGGCCACCCCCGCGCCGGCAAAACTGGCCAGGCTGACCGGAGGGGTCACGTTGGCGTCCTGGGAGTACCAGAAGACGATCATGTGCGACACCAACAGGGGGACACCCATGTCCAGCAGAGCCGGTCCCGCCAGAGTGGCCAGAACAATGTAGCTGGCCGTTACCGGAAGCCCCATGCCCAGCACCAAAGATGCCGCCCCGATGAGAAGAATCGCCAGCGCTTTGATCCCGAAACTGAGATCCAGCACGAGGCTGGAGAACTTCAGACCCATGCCGGTCAGTGTGACCATGCCGACGATGATTCCGGCAGCGGCACAGGCAACGGATACCATCACGGCATTGCGGGCGCCTTTTTCCAGGGCCTTGAGGATCATACGCGATTCTTTGGAGGCAAATTGAGCGAGGCTGAGACGACCGTTGTCATTTTGTTGCCCCTGATTTCGGGCGACGGCCCAGCGGGCGGTATTGGCAAGGAGGCTCGCCGCCGCCGTGCTCATGACGGCCACAAAGCCGGCCATCATGGGAGAATAGTTGTTGACCAGAACATAAATTAAAATGACCACCGGAATGATGAAATGCAGGCCGTTTTTAATGATGGCCCAGGCCTTGGGAAGGCTTTCTTTCGGCTGGCCCATGAGACCGTGCTTTTGCGCTTCGTAGTGCACAAACATGAGCACCGTCAGATAGTACATGATCGCCGGTATCAGGGCCACTTTGATGATGGTCAGGTAGCTGGTGTTGGTGAATTCAGCCATGAGAAAGGCCCCGGCGCCCATGATCGGCGGCATGAGCTGTCCGCCCGTGGAGGCTGCCGCTTCAATGGCCCCTGCCACATGGGGGCGGTAACCGACTTTTTTCATCATGGGAATCGTGAACGAACCGGTTGCCACAACATTGCCGACCGCCGATCCGGAGACGGATCCCATGAAGCCGGAGGCCACCACCGAGGTTTTGGCCGGGCCGCCTGAAAACCGGCCGGTGAGTGCATAGGCCAGGTCGATGAAAAAATTACCGCCGCCGGTCGTTTCGAGAAAAGCCCCGAAGAGCACGAACACGTAGACGAATGTGGCGGCCACACCGATGGGAAGACCGAAGATGCCTTCGGTTGTCAACCAGAGCGTGGTGGTGATCCGTTCGACGCTGTATCCTTTGTGGATGATCAATTCCGGCATGTAGGGGCCGTACATGGCGTAGAGTATCGCGACGATACAGATACCCGTCATGATATTGCCGATAACGCGGCGGCAGGCTTCCAGAACCAGCAGGGTGCCGATAAGACTAACCACCCGATCGCTGACGAGCCAGTCCCCCTGGCGCTCGAATATGTCGGTGAGATTGGTGCAGATATAATACGTACAATATATGGCCGCCAGAACCAGCAGCCAGTCAAGTATGGTCCAGAAGTTCAAACGATCTTTGCGAACGGTTTTCAGCGCGGGTTTGGTCAGAAAGGTAATGAAGAGGATCGCGCCAAGATGGATCGACCGCTGTACCAGCGCGGTCATGGCCGTAATACCCGCCGTATATAGCTGGAACAGACTCAGGCTGATGGCCACCACCATCACAATGGTGGCCGTTGTGTGAACGAGCATTTCGTTGGGCGGCGGTTTCCCGGGTGATGGGGCTGACTTCACGCGGCGTCCTTTCCGGGCGTTGCCGGGTGGGGAAACCAGCCCCGCCAATGCCTGTGGAGCAAACTGACCGGTCTTCCATTGAACTGGACGGCTTTGTGCGGGGCGATCCGGGAGAGATTCGTGCGGAATCCCCGCCAGAGAATCGTATGATCGACGCCCGGGCTACCCACCCTCAGAATGAAATCTCCGGTCGGCATATGCATGTTTTCGATCACCTCATAGGGGCCGCGTCGGACCATTTTGCCGACCCCCGGCATTTTCCCCATCCCGGCACCATATTTCAGGTACCGTTCCTCCTCGATGTAGATACGCCCGTCCTTATCCAGGCTATGCTCTTCCCAGATGGGGGCGTTTTCCACCGAATGGTAGTAATGCAGCGTGAAGCGCTCTCCCGGTTCCAGGGGAAGCACCAGCAGCGGTGCCCCTCCCGTTACCGGGGTTAACCAAAGTTCCAGTCCTCCCGGGGCTGTTCCCCACAAGAGGACACCCAAAACAACCAGGCCGGTAACCGGCAGCAGAATGATCCGGACCGGCCTGGGTATTGCCATCTGCATGAATGCCTCGCTGGTGTCAGGGCTTTAACCGCATCGGCACCGAAACGCCGCGTTCATCAAGGTATTTAAGGGTACCCGGATGGAGCGGAATCGGAGAATATTTCACCGCATTTTCCGGGGTCGTGTATGACGCCGACGGATGAATTTTCAACAGGTAGTCCTGGTTCTCGTAGAGCGCCTTGACCAGATTGTACACCATGCCCGTATCCAGCGATTCCTGGCAGATCATCACATTCCAAACACCGATGGTCGACACTGCCTGGTCGACGCCCCGGTACACCCCCCCTGCCAGATCTACCGAAGAGTAGGTTTTATTCGCGGCGAGGATCTGTTTTGTCTGGGCCGGGGTGAACTCGATGATGCGAATGTCGTGGGTCGTGGCCAGGTCCAGGATTGAACTCGTGCCCGGCCCAACCGACCAGATGCCGACATCGATCGTCCCGTCCCTCAGGGCATTGGCGCTTTCGGTAAACGACAGGCGGCGGTCCTTGAACGAATTCAAGGGAATGCCCAGGGCCTTGAGGACGGCCTCGGACATGAAATTCGTGCCGCTGCCGGGGCTTCCGGTGCTGATGCTCCGCCCTTTGACCTGCTCGATGTTGGTGATGCCGCTCTTCTTCAAGGTGACCACCTGGAGCAGGTTGGGGTACATGATGGCCATGGCCAGAATGTTGTGCTTTTTCCCTTTAAATTTGGACAGGCCTTTATAGCCGGCAACGGCCACATCTCCCATGACCTCGCCAATAACGGTTTCCCCCTTGTGGGCCAGTTTCACATTTTCCACGCTGGCGCCGGTAACCTCGGCAACGGCCTTTACCCCTTTGACATATTTTGACCAGATTTCAGCGACGCCGCCGCCATAGGGATAATAGATGCCGCCGGTTCCGCCGGTTCCGATGGAGACAAAGCTGGTCTTGGCCAAGGCCGGTCCGGCCCCGGGGCCGATCAGCAGCAGCAACAGGGCGAAGATGCCCATGCACGCAATCAGTTTCCTTGAAAATCTCATTGTGGATCCTCCTTTATAGCTCAGTGTCATCACGGTATCAGTCAACAGGATGCACCATCACGTATACATCGTTGGACATGGTCTCGGTCTTGATGAACGGAATTTTGATCTTTGCCGAACTCCCGGGAGCCACCACGGGTGGTTTGCCTTTCCGCGGTACCAGGTGCCCGGCCGCCTTGTCCATGTCGTTCAGGAAGATCTTGACCCGGTAGCGCAATGGGGTATCGGTCGTGTTCTTCAGCTCAAGTCTGAATATCAGGGCGTTGTCGATGGCGTGTTTTCCCAAGCTGCAGGAGAAGCTGACGATGTCGACTTTTTCTGTAACGTCCCATTTGATTTTATCGGCATCACAGTCGACCGCCTTCACGTTGGCCGGCGGACTCGTGGCGCAGCCGAAAAAGAGAAGTGCGGTCAGCAGGACCGGCACAGACAGGGACAGCCTTTTGCACCATTTCATGACTTCCTCCTTTGCTAGCGGTTTTTGCTTTGCCGGCACTGAACGGGCATGTGCGGCCGAAGATACTGATTTCTTACAGGCGTAAACGTGGGGCCGGGAATCACGACTGGAATTAAATAAAGAAATATAGGTGTTACATCAAAATGTTGTCAAGGATTTTGATTCCGGGGGGGGTATCATATTCGGCTTGACAACCTTTTGACGGCGGGGCAAGTTTGAAATTCCGAATACCGACAGCATCACATCACGGTAAACCGGCTTATGGACATGCGCACAGAAAAGGTCATGACCCTCGAGGCGGCGATAGGCAAATTCGTCTGCGATGGCGCCCACCTGTCCATCGGGGGCTTCACGGTCAACAGAAATCCCATGGCCGCGGTCTACGAGATCATCCGACAGGGAATCAAACATCTGCATCTGTACGCCCACTCCAATGGCCAGGGGGTGGATGAACTGATCGGCGGCGGTTGCGTCGCGAATCTGGAAATTGCCTACGGCGGAAGCGGCCGGTTTGCGCCGACCTGTATCCGGTTTCGCAAAGCCGTCGAACATGGCCGTATCCGGATCGAAGATTATTCCAATTATCAGATGACCCTCCGATTTCTGGCCGGTGCCATGGGAGTCCCGTTTTTGCCGACACGCTCGGGGCTGGGATCCAGCATCGTCCATCGATGGGGGTTTTCCGGGCCCGAACGGGAGGCGGATGACCGGCTTCCGGACCGCAAACTGTGCGTCATCGACAATCCTTTCGGCGATTGGGGGGAGGCTCACAAGGTGGTGTTGGTGCCCGCCATCAACCCGGACGTCACCATCATTCACGTCCAGAAGGCCGATCCTGCCGGTACCGCCCGTATCGACGGATTGACCTTCGCCGATGTGGAACAGGCAAAAGCGGCGCAGCATGTGATCGTGACCTGCGAGGAACTGGTTCCCACGGATGCCCTTAGGAAAAATCCGGATCTGAACCGGATCCCGTTTTTTTGTGTGGATGCCGTTGTACATGTGCCATTCGGGGCTTACCCGACGGCCTGCTATAGATATTATGATTACGATCCCGCCTATCTGAATGACTATCGAGAAATGGCGCTGGATGACGACCGGCACAAAGATTATCTTTCGCGATTTGTCCACGGGGTGGCCGATCATCAGAGTTTTCTAGAATTACAGGGAAAAGAACGGCTCGACAAGATACGGGCGGATGAGCGGACGGGATATGCCGTCGGCTTGGACAGAAGATAGATGAGGTTCAGGGCTAACGGAGAGGGTTTCAGTGTTCAGGGCTAACGGAGAAGGTTTCAGGTTTCAGTGTTCAGGGGTCGGTATTGGCTGTGATCAGCAGCTGACCCAATGCTGAACGATGTATCCGGAGCCACAGGCAGCCTCACAAAGATTTGCCATAAGGTCTTTTTTTTGTTGCTTCTTTCTAGTCTTCGTGCTCTTCGTTTTTAACTGTTGTGCCTGACACCTGACACCTGACACCTGACACCTGACACCCGACACCCGACACCCGACACCTGACACCTGACACCTGACACCCGACACCAAACACAAAACACCAAACACCAAACACCAAACACAATGCAGGAATATACCTTACGCGAAATGATGGCGGTGGCGGCCGCGCGACAAATCCGAGACGGAGACATCGTCTTCTGCGGAACCGGCATCTCAATGCTGGCGGCCATGGCGGCGAAACACATCAGCGCACCGGACAGTGTGATTTTTTTTGAAACCGGTGCGGTCGATTCGAAACTCGAAGAGGTCCCCATGGCGGTCGGCGATCCTCGGGTCATGTTCTGGACCTCCGTCAACGGCAGCCTCGCCGATTCCTTTGCCTTCATGCAGAATCCACATACCGGCCGGCGCGTGGTCGGCATCATGGGGGCGGCACAGATCGATAGATACGGAAATTTGAATTCAACCGTGATCGGCGATTACGGTTCGCCGAAGGTCCGTTTCTCCGGAAGCGGCGGGGCGTGCGATGTGGCCTCATTTGTGAACCGGACGATCATTTTCATGCAGCATGAAAAGCGTAAGTTCGTGCCGGAGGTCGACTATCTGACCAGCCCGGGATGGCTGGATGGACCTGATGGCCGGAATTCAGCCGGCTTGCCCCCGGGGGGACCGGCAACGGTTATTACGAATATGGCAATTATGGGATTTGATAAAACAACCCGTGAGATGGTACTAAATGGCATTTATCCGGGCATCACCCCAAAACAAATCCTCGATAACATGGGATTTTCTGTCGATGTGGCCGGTGCCCGGGAGGTGTCTCCGCCCTCGGCAGAGGAACTTCGAATTCTCCGTGAGGTGTGTGATCCGGATCGGCTCATACTCGGGTAGAAGTGGTTTCATCCCCCTCTCTCTCGCCCCATATCTTTGTTTTCCAGCGGGGGGTAATCTTCGAAATATTACAAATATTCCTCCGGTTGCCCCACGCCGGCAGCCTCGATTCATGCCTGAGGTTCACCCGCCGAAGGCGGCGCCGGAGGCGACCAGGGTTCATCCGCCTGTGGCGGGCAGACAAGTCTTGGACGAGATTGAACGCGCTGAAACCGCTTCCAAACGAGTATGACGGGTGAGAAGACAGGCTATGTTTACAATAGAGCTGAGGATATCGATGCTACCAGGGAATGAAGAATGCGCATTATAATGCCCAGGCGCTGGATCATCTTTTTCATCACGTGCCTGCTGTTTGTTCTCTCCCAGTTTTACAGATCATCGGTGGCGGTGATATCGCCGAACCTTATCGATGATCTGGCTTTGGACACCAAAGAGCTGAGCCTCATATCGGCTGCATTTTTCTATGCGTTCGCAGTCATGCAGATCCCCATTGGACTTTACCTCGACAGTATCGGACCACGGATCACCATGACGGTCCTTACTCTGGTGGCGGTGGCGGGCTCTCTGGTGTTCGCTTTAGGCCATTCGGCCTCCTCACTGGTGATCGGAAGAGCGCTGCTCGGCATCGGCATGTCATGCAATCTGATGGGCACACTGAAACTGATCACCCTATGGTTTGGTCCCCTCCGTTTTGCGACCCTGGCTGCGTTTGTGGTTTCCATCGGAACGGCTGGCAATATTGGTGCGTCCACCCCACTGGTGCTGATGGTGCAGGCCATCGGATGGCGGACGGCATTTATCGTTTTTGCCGGAATCAACCTGGCACTGGCCATCCTATTTTTCGCGGTGGTGCGCGATCGGCCGAAACAGCCCGGTGATTGGGCGGTTCCCAAAGAGGTGCCGATGGATTTAGGCGAAACCCTGAAGAGCGTCCGCGCTCTGTTTGCCGAGCGGGATTACTGGATCATATCTTTCGGAACATTCTGCCGGTACGGTATTTTTGCGGCAGTCCAGGCGCTTTGGGCAGGTCCGTATTTGATGCAGGTACTCGGGATTTCACCGGTCATGACGGGAAATCTTCTCTTCCTTATGAGTATCGGATTGATCGTCGGCAGCCCTGTGTGCGGTTGGCTGTCGGATGCCAGAATCCAATCCCGGAAGGTGGTGATCATCAGCGGCCTGATTGGAATGATCATCATTCTTCTCATGCTGGCCTTTCTCCCCGTGGGGACTGGATTCGCCTTTCTTGCCGTGCTGTTCTTTATGTTCGGGTTTACCAGCAGCGCCGGGCAGATCATGTACGCCCATATCAAAGAGCGGATGCCCATAGAGAGGGCAGGAACGGCCATGACCGGGATCAATTTCTTTACGATGGGGGGCGTGGCGGTTTTTCTCCAGGGACTGGGCAACCTGATGCAGTACCTGTATCCGGAAGCTTCGTTAGGCCCCGCCGCGTTTAAAGGGTCATTTCTGTTTTGCGCCTCATGTTTAGTTATAACGGTGGCCCTTTATGGATTTACGGTGGAAACACTGGGGAGGCGGGCCAGACAATCTCACGGGTGATCCGGCGCCGCTCGTCACCTCGAGGCGCTTTCTCTGATAATCTCCCCAAAAAGGATAGGCTATGCGACTTGCAAGCATCGTACACAATGGCGAAGAGAAACTTGGCCTTCGGATCGACGACAGTTATGTCCTGGTGGAACATCTGAATCGTGAATTCAGCATGGGTTGGCCGCTGGACATGCTTATGTTGCTTCTCAGTGGTCGGCTGGAAGAACTGAATGCGTGGTTTCGCGACATTGGAAAGAATCAGATCATTGAAAAGGGACTTGACCCCATTTTGGAAAAGAGCGCGCAGTGTTCACCGTTGTACCGTTATCCGGGAAAGATCTGGGGCATCGGGCTTAATTACGTGGCCCATGCGGAGGATCTGTCGGCAAAAGCGCCAACCGGTATCCCCGGCAGTTTCATGAAGCCGGCCACAGCGATTATCGGTCCCGGAGACACTATTCGAGTCCCAAAACAGTCTCACGAAACAACAGCGGAAGCCGAGCTGGGTGTTGTCATTGGTAAGACCTGCAAGAATGTCCCTCAGGAGAACTGGTTGGATGTCATCGCCGGATTCACAACGATCATTGACATGACTGCCGTGGACATACTGCAGCAGAATACCCGCTATCTAACCCTGTCCAAGAGCTTTGACACGTTTTTCAGTTTCGGACCGGAGCTTGTGACCCCGGACGAAGTGGATGAGGTGATGACCCTGAAGGTTGCCACCTGGATCAACGGCGAGAAGCATGCCGAGAACACCGTGTCGAACATGACGTTTCCACCCGATTTTCTGGTCGCTTTTCATTCCGAAGTAATGACCCTGGAACCGGGGGACATTATTTCTACCGGCACACCGGGCGGGGTTCAGATCCATCAGGGGGATGTGGTCGAATGTCGCATCGAGGGCTTCAAGACACTGATCAATCCTGTACATGACGAAAAGCAAGGAGAAGCACCATGATCGCCTATTATGTTCATGATAAAAAGAAATCGGATGATCTCATCATCGTTCCTGAAATGGGTTGCGCGATTGCCGTGACGAAAGAAACCTTTGAAAAGTTCATCGGAGTAAATCCGGTTTTCGCAGAATGGTCGGGCGATTCCTGCGGAATGGTGGAACCGGAAGATTTCGGCACGGTGGTGGCCACACGGGAAGAGGGTGGAGATGTTTGCATACTCAAAGAGGAGCTGTGGCGTGAACGCATGGCGCACCATGCTTGATACATAATACTGGTTTTAATTAGCCGCAGACACACGCAGACAGACACAGACTTTTTGGCCGAGCGACATGCTCGGCTAAAAGATGTCATCGCTTCGCGAAAGAGACCATCGGAATTGCCCGAAGGGCATCGAGCCAAATAGCCGGGCACGTCGGCCGGCTATGGTCTGCGTTCGTCGAGTGAGCGGAGCGAACAGGCGGCTATTTACATATAGATACAGATCTACCCATCGTTGGGAAAAAGATAATTAGCCGCAGACACACGCAGACAGACACAGACTTTTTAGCCGAGCGACATGCTCGGCTAAAAGATGTCATCGCTTCGCGAAATTTAGCAAAAAGGTTCTATAATAGAGCAACGATTTAAAAAAATCGAAATGCTGAAATCACAAGATTTGCCCGAAGGGCATTGAATATAATATCCGGCCATGTCGGCCGGATATTGTCTGCGTCGGTCGAGCGAGTCCCGCTATGGCGGGATGAACGGGCGGCTAATTTATTAAATTTATACATTAGGAGAACTCGCATGAAACCGAGGCGATCCATTCTTTCCGTGCCGGGGCACATTGAAAAAATGCATCATAAAGCGGCTGTCAGCTCCGCCGACGTTCTGATGCTGGATCTGGAAGACAGCGTCCCTGTGGATGTCAAGGAAACTGCCCGCAGCCAGGTGATCGACTCGCTGCAGTCAATGGATTGGCAGGGAAAGACCATTACCTTTCGGATGAATGCACTGGATACCCCCTTCGGATATCGCGATCTGCTCGAAGTGGTCGAGACGGCAGGCCACTTAGTGGACAGCGTGGTGGTGCCCAAGATCAACGATCCCGGGGATGTGCATTTTGTGAGCCGGATGCTGGACGGTATCGAAATGGGCCGAACAACCACCCGACCCCTATCTATAGAAGCATCCATCGAAACCGCTGCCGGTATGGAACGGGTAGCCGATATCGCAAAATCGAGCGATCGCGTTTGTGCGCTGGTTTTCGGAATTGCCGATTACCAGGCATCCATCGGAGCACGGTTGGTGTCGATTTCAGGACATGGGGAGCATGAGGAAGACATCTACCCGGGACATCGCTGGAACTTTGCCATGAGCCGCATGGTCATGGCGGCAAAAGCGTCCGGTCTTTTGGCCATTGACGCACCCTACGGAAATTTCAGGGATCCTGACGGCTTGAGACGGGCCACCGCAATGAGCTGTGCTCTGGGATTCGACGGCAAATGGGCCATCCACCCGGCACAGATCGACACTATCAACGACATGTTTTCGCCCTCTGAAGAAGACATCGAACGGGCGGGCCGGATTCTTGAAGCGGCTCAAGAAGCAGAGAAAAAAGGGCAGGGCGCCATTGCCGTGGACGGCCGTATGGTCGACCAGGCCACGGTCCGCTTGGCCCGCCAGGTGTGGGAGCAGGCGGTACACCTAAAATTACGAGAGCCATAAGTTGAACTTGTCTATCCATATATAGTGGTCTGCCGAAAATGACCCGACGTGCACATAAGGGGATGATAGACGTAATGAGGTCTGATTTTTCTATTGATTAAAGCAGTTTACCTATCACTTTCCTGTTTCATTTTTCACTGATTGTCAAGCTCAATACCGCCGGCGTGATCGACGAGTTCTACATTGCCAACTGCGCATCGCCAAAGCCCTGACGGAAAGAGGGGCCGTCTTTTGACAGATACCAAATGGCCGGACGATGAAATGCTAATGGGAAGCGGCAAAGGAGTTGACGAGGAAACCGTCACCAGGGTACATTACCTCAATTTGAATCGCGGAGGCTGTCATGACTTTGGTCGGTAAACGGATGCGTTCTCTGATGGTGGCGATACTGCTGATTGTGACGGCAGGACCCCTTTCAGCAGCAGTGGTTACTCTCGACTTCAGCAGCGGCGACTATATCGAGCGCCCGCCCTCCTATAATGTCAACCAATACGATCAGGACGGATTTTCAGTTTATACGACAGATCCGTCGGACACATTTCATGAAACCTTCGGTACCTACGGTCCAACCCTGGCCTGGTACGAAACCGATATTGTCATACGGATCGACGGCCCCGGGCCGTTTACCCTCAGGAGCGTAGACGTGCCGACGCCGGCATTCGCCGGACTGGAATTTACCTCATCAACAGGCGGTTCCATCCAAACCGGCAGCGGTACAGGAACGCTGTACTTCTCGGGCCCCGACTGGTCGGACATGGACTATTTCACCGTCCGCACGCCTTTGAGCTTTGACATACTCACCGAACTGGACAATATCGAAATCAACACCGTCCCGCTTCCGTCGTCACTGTTTCTCCTCGCCAGCTGTCTTATCGGTCTTCGAATCTTTAGGAATCGAGCGTAATCCAGACCGTTGCGCCCATAACCGTAGATATGGGGTCAGGTCTTGCCGGGCTGTTGCCCAAATAGCCATTGAATCGCATGGTTTTAGTTGCTAGGTGTTCATAAACCACTCGAGCACTGAGGTAACCGATTATGATGGGGCGTGTTAAACAGAATCAAGGCAAACTGTTTTAT
>Ga0209743_1000051_pt1 | contig 66582 bp, 64 predicted proteins | sample OlaalgELextract2_FD_187378 | JGI IMG/M metagenome (GOLD analysis project Ga0209743, IMG submission 187378) | Olavius algarvensis symbiont microbial communities from Tuscany, Italy - Type G ELBA extract 2 (SPAdes) (version 2) | ecosystem: Host-associated > Annelida > Digestive system >...
AAGGCGCAGTCCTTCTCACCCACCAAGCATAATGGTTTTACCGATAAACAAAAGCTTTTGATGCGCCATCCGGGATGGGAAGGCGGAGCCTCCTTCTCCCAGGGTGTTTTCTCTTTTTACATACGAGACGCAGAGGTCGCAGAGGTGATATTGATTTTGCATTTCGCTGCCCTACGACTCCGCTCAGGACAGGCAGGACAGGCAGGACAGTCCCTTCGACAAGCTCAGGATAAACAGGACATAGAGGGCGAAATGCAAACCGATCATCTTGAAAATTTTCAGAAATTCAATATGTTGCTGGGGCGCTTTCCCCGAATCCTCCTCTCAGGGATTCGGGGAAAAATAGCGCTCCTTTGCGTTCTCTGAGACTCTGCGGTCATCGTTTCCATTTGTCTGCAAACGGAACATATTTAGGACAACCACGATAGATTGCGGACTCCTGTCTACCATCCAACATCCGTTAATGGGCCACCGTTACAACGTTCGCTGATTGCTTTTTAGCCGGCCTTACTGTGTAAACGCAGAAAAAGCCCCTACCCGACCCCAAATTCTTTCCAATTCGTTTCTTCACAAAACTGGATGCAGCACCCGGCTCAGAAAGCGAACGTTATTTTACGTTTTGTAAGCATCATGCGTTACCCGCAGGTTATCTCCGAGCTGATCACGCCGTTCTCGTGGTTTTTGCGGGAATGTCATTTGGATGGTATAATGAATGTCGATGAATTATGGGGAACCTTGTGAAACGGAATGGCCCTTGCGACAATGGAGATCATCTGAATCATTTTTTGTGCCACCTGAAGTATCCCTGTAAGTATTTGTAATTTCATAGTTTTATCTTGAAGTCGATAGAACCGCAAGCCTTGGCTGCACATTTTTCCGGGCAAAGGTGCTATAAATATTGGGCAGCAAGTTCAGGCCGCCGATGCATTTATGTATTTAATATGTGTGAATTATTTCCGGAATATTCAATATACAGGAATTAATTCCCGCTACTCACTCGTTAGACCTACTATTAAGATTGTGAACTTATGCTGCGGATAATCATAATATCTATCGCCATTCACTCTTTAGCGATTTTTGTGATTTTCGGGATGGCATATTCTATTGAAAGCGAAATGAGACCTGGCGATTGGCATAAAATCAATGAACCTCGTGTCATACGTTATCTTTCATCATTACAATCATCGGACATCGGTATGATTGTGGAAGGTGTAGAGCTTAGCGATGGTGATTTGGCGGTATATAATTTAAAGTTTTTAGGCCGCGTAGATAAACTCGGTCGCGGGGTCCATCTTTACCTATTTACAGATTCAACACGGACATATGCATATATCTGGATCGATGAAAGTGGTGAGTCACTACCATTGCCTGATTGCAGTGAGCTTTATCCAAACGAAGAAGGGCAATACGGGCTTTCAGGAGATGTGTACACTTGGAAGTCAGTTCAGCCAGGTCATGGAGTTGTTATTTCACATTGTCCTAAGGAAGAATGGCTGCGAATGAAAAAGTAGGTCTAACAAATCGCTGGAGTACGACGTGAACCGCTAACGCGTTTCACGCGTCTCAGCTCAAACGTTAGCCTGCGATCATTATAATGAATTCATCTTCAGAAAATATTGAGACTAAAAATAGAAGGATACCTTTATCGCTTGGCATAATAACGAGCATTGTTTTAGCCGTCTTATTCCCATTATTACTAGTGGCTTATGAGGGTATCATATGGGGCGGCGAGGGTTTGTTTTCATTCATGCTGGTCTCTCCAATTTTGGGTCCAGTTCTTGCCTTTCTCGGTATTGGAATAAGTGTTGCGGCCTATAAAGCAGAAAATAAAGCAAAGCGTGACAAAATTATTAAATTCGGGAGCATGATATACATTGTTTTCGTACTGATAGTATTTGTCGTTATGAGTGGAATATACCATGATGCGCTTGGTCCAATAACAAGCCGATAACCTCAAAAAATTGCTAACCAATCGCTGGAGCAGACCGCGTGAATACCGCGGTTTTACGTACCGGCCGTGCATACTCGAAGGTTGTTCGGGCGGCTGCTCAGCTCAAACGTTGGACTCCAACTAAATAAATGCTAACAGCCGAGAGAAAAATTTTCACTCCGACCTATCATTTTTTTGAGGATGATGATTATTTCGGTACACTCCGAGCATCCTTTTTTATCCCGAAGGCAGTATTTATTGCCCGAGAAGGCAATTATAAATTTTATCGTGAAAAATTATTTGAAGGTAAGTATTTTTGTGACTTTCATTACGATTGCAAGGCTATCGCTGAAAAACCCCAAGGGATAGGTTATTCGTATTCTATCAAGCACAAATCAATCTCATATTTATTAAAACCAGGGTCTTTATTCAATGAAATGGCCGCATTTCAATTTGAACTTTATGAAGGCAATGAATTGTTGGGCTCTATCTATGAAAATCCAACAAAATTTATCTTGAGTATTGAAATGGAACGCGAAGTTTCTCGGATTCTACAGTGTTTCATTTTTTGGCTCGGATTTAGGGCATGGATTGGGCTCCGAGGCTGGAGATACGTAACTGGTGACACCAGAGCAGCAATGAGGTTCTAGGGTCGAACATATCTCTGGAGTTCGACGTGAATCGCCGACGCGCTTCACGCGTCTCAGCTCAGTCGTTAGACATGAAAATTTATTATGCCATCTTTATTTCGTAATATATTTATAATTTTTATTTCCTTACTTTTATTAACTCAAAGTACCTCCGGTGCGGAAGGTAATAAGACCGACGATGTCAATGTAACCGAAATATTATCTAACCCTAAGAAATTCGATGGAAAAAAATTATCGATTGTCGGTAATTATCACATAAAATTTGAATCCCATGTTTTGTCAGACGGGAATCGAAATCGATTGTGGGTAGGAAGGCCTTCTGAGTATGCAACGCTTTCAGATATAAACGAAGTGAATAATAGCCGTTCTAGAGTGATTGGAACGTTCATTAGCGGGCGCAGTGGTCATTTAGGACGATATCCCGGTAGAATTGAAAATATCACACATGTAAAAGCATTATCCGGGTGGACTGAATTCAGTCCTTTAGGTTTTAAATTAGAAGGTATAATCATTTCTCCGATCGGAAATAATGCACTATTCGTTGATAGCAGAGGAAAAGGATGGACTGTCAAAGAAGGTCATTTTTTCCCAGGTATAATTTCAAAAAAAGTTAAACGAATATTAAAGGATCGAATAATTTTCATTGAAGACTTCGAGAACTATAAAGGAATAGAAGTTCGAGAATTCGAAATGGTGCTTGAGAAAAACTTTGGCATTGACTAACATAACCGACCCACAATTCGACGGCGAAAGAACCACCAAAAAACTGTGCGCTTATCAGCTCACGCGTCAGGCTTGAGGAAGGAATTAGTATTGGGAGGATCTGATGAGAATCACTGTATTAGGTGCCGGTATGGTTGGGAGCGCAATTGCGAAAGATTTGGCGCAAGAAATAGATATTGATGTGGTTGTTGTAGATCGTAGACAAGAGGTTTTGGGAAGACTGGAAGCAGAAGCTTCTATAACAGGGATTCAAGCCGATCTTCAAGAAAATGGGAGGATTTCTTCGGTAGTGGAGGATAGCGATTTGGTCATAAATGCTGTTCCCGGCTCCATCGGTTTTGAAACCTTGCGCGAGATCATCGAGGCAGGAAAAAATGTGGTGGATATATCTTTTTTCGGTGAAGATCCCTTTATACTTGACGAATTGGCCAAGTCAAAAGAGGTTACGGCAGTGGTCGACTGCGGGGTGGCTCCAGGTTTGTGCAACATCATAGCAGGGTATGTATACGAGTTGCTGGATCAAACAGATCGATATGTATGCTATGTGGGCGGATTGCCGCAAGTCCGCCACTGGCCATTTGAATATAAAGCGGTGTTTTCCCCATCGGATGTATTGGAAGAGTACATCCGCCCTGCCAGGTTTGTGGAGTACGGTCAAGAAGTGATCCTGCCAGCCCTTTCGGAGATCGAGTTGATTGACGTTCCGGATGTTGACACCTTAGAGGCGTTCAATACAGATGGGCTCCGCACGTTGAGGGAAACTTTGGATATCCCGTTTATGCGAGAAAAGACCCTCCGTTACCCAGGTCATGCAAATCTAATGCGCGTTTTTCGGGAGAGCGGCTTTTTCGGCACTTCGGCAGTTGAGGTGGATGGTCAAGAGGTAAAACCTCTCTCCCTGACCTCCAAGCTGTTATTTGACAAATGGCACTTAGAAGAAGGAGAGAAGGATTTCACAGTGATGCAAGTTGTCATGGAAGGACAAAGAGATGGAGAAAGCGTGTGCTACACGTACTACTTGCTGGACCAATACGATAAAAAAACTCAGACAACTTCAATGGCTCGTACGACAGGTTATACCTGTGCGATTGTAGCACGTCAGATTATCAGAGGGCTTTTCGGTCGAGAGGGAATATGCCCTCCTGAATTCATTGGACGAACCGTTGGTTGTTACGATGATCTGCAAGCCGAATACAAAAAGCGGAATATTCAATTGTTGGAGACAATCACAAGACAGAAGGGAAACTGTCTAGCATAGAGAAGTGTTTTCCAGCGTAGCTAACATAACATCTATATGCCTTTGTAATGGTCAACCTTGTACCGATGACGGAAGAAATAATTATCCCTGATCAAACGGTACTGGTCCATGGGACCCGAATAGCTGCAATCGATCCGTCAAACCGCATAAAGATACCGGAAACTCAATTACCGTTACCGAGAGCTTATCAACGGGCATCGCTGATAAGCCGCCACGGAAGCACAGCGTTAGCCTATGAAAGGGGTGAATGTGTCCACGATTTCTTCCAAAACGATCTTAATAACAGATGACAATCAAGTTAGTGTGCAATTCATAGCTACCATTTTGAAAAAAAACGGCTACCAGACGGTCAGTGCACTGAACGCGAAAGATTGTTTGAAATATGCGGTCGAAAATCAGCCGGACCTTATTCTGCTTGATATCAGCATGCCTGAAACGAGCGGCATTGAAGTGTGTAAAAAATTACGCCAAACATCCCGGACGAATAATATTCCCATCATATTCGTGACGGCAAACACTGATGACTCAGTTTTGAGCACCGCGTTTGAAGCCGGAGGAACAGACTATGTTCGCAAACCCGTTAACCGGATAGAATTACTGGCCCGAATTAAATCGGCTTTGGTTCACCAGGAATTGACTATAAAACGGGTTCAGGAAGAAAAGCTTCAGGGGATTCTTGAGATGGCTGGTGCCGTGTGCCATGAATTGAACCAGCCATTGCAGTTAATTGTCGGTTATACGGAATTGAGTTTGACCGAGTTATCACAGGACAATCCCATGTTTGAGTCTATTACTAAAATCAAAGTGCATGTAGACAAAATGGGGGAAATCACTAAAAAGCTCATGGGGATAACATCCTACGAAACCAAGCACTATGGAGGAAATACGAAAATCGTTGATATTGACAGGTCCTCAGGACGGAATAACGATTAACCTGGATATTGCACCAAATGAACTCCAGCCGAAAAAGCGCATGGTTTATATTTTGGCGAGATTTTGTGTCGAGCTGCCTGTAGCGAAAGCCCGTTTACGGACAAATCGCTGGAGGGAATGTCAAACAGTCGCGCCCTTCAGCTTGGCGTTAATTCTACATATATGAATTGGCAAACAATATACAAGAGGCGGGAAGTTGAGCTGCTGGTAGCGTGGCTTCTGCTGCCTCTCGCCATGTTTGGGGTCGCATTCTTGATAACACCGTGGGTAATAGTCATCTGTTCGCTTGGGAACCCGCTATTTGAGTACTTTGTCGACGGTATAACCTATGAATGATAAACAACATAAATTTGGCGGTGATAAGAAAGTCGGACATTCCTTGTTGAGCCGTCCGGAAAACTTACTGAAAAATTGGGCTGTCCCCAAAATACCCCGGCGTATAGAGACCTATCATCTCACTCTAATGACTCTCATTTGGAGCCTTATTAACGTCATTTTGGCATTTTACGCCAAAGAAAACCTCCAATTTCTATGGCTGGTTTCGTTAATGATTTTGTTCCAATATCTGACAGATCTATTTGACGGCGAGCTCGGAAGGCAGAGGAATACCGGTTTGATTAAATGGGGATTTTACATGGACCACTTCCTTGATTATATTTTCCTTTGTTCATTCGTTTTCGTCGGATATATGATTTCTCCCGATGGACTGGAGATATGGTATTTCGCTTTGGTCGTTATACTGGGTGCTTACATGGTGAGTTCTTTTTTATCCTTTGCCGCCACCAATGAATTCCAAATATACTATTACCGTATGGGGCCAACAGAGGTAAGAGTTGTCTTCATCCTGATCAATACCTTTGTAATTTATTTCGGAACGAGATATTTCAATATCTTGCTTCCGATAGTTGTTGCTCTCTGCCTTTTCGGGCTAATTGTGAACACGTTTCAAGTTCAAAAAAAACTATGGCATCGGGACATGCAAGCTAAAGACGGTGATCTTCGATAAGTGGAAGTTTTTTACATTGATTATTCTCATGTTAATCGGGCTAAGTGTGTAAAACGTTGTGCAGGCCCCGCATGCTCTCCTAAACGCAGGATTCCGCAGAATACATCATCGAATTCATGCTAAGATTTATTACAGTCGGTGTGACGGGTGGCCTGATCGCCCTGACCTTATTATTGCCGAAAACCGTTTGGGCCGATGGAAAGAAAACAGTGCCGGAAAAACACGTTACGTTTTATACAAGCTATGGTTACCGGGAGGGTAACAATTGGATTATTCCATTACGTATCTGGGTGCGAGAGAAATCTGATGCGTTTCGCCGTTTAGCTGCGAAAGGTGCCAGGAGGATCATACGAAAAAGGGCCGGGCTGGAAAACTTGGATGAAACCCAAAAAGACATATTTATGTCGCGAGCTGAGGATTTTGTTGCGGATAGCGATTCCGGCGAGGTGGTTGTCTTTGGATTTGACAATGATCCAGACAACGACACATTTCAGCTAAAGGATAAAAGGGGGAACTCGAGAACGGATCACAATGGGCTTATTGACGGCTTCATAACGCTCACAGATAATAAAGTGACGCGGCTTCTTGACGCACAGGCGTCCGAACAGGGCTGGTTGACCTGTCGGGCGGTGTCTAAAAACCACGTTGGTAAGGGACGCGTCAGATTGCTCGAACCGGCAGGTGTCTCGGTCATTTCCGACATTGACGATACGATCAAAGTCACCGAGATACCGGCCGGTGAGCAGGTGGTATTGACGAATACATTTTTCCGTGACTTTGTTGCCGCCCCCTGTATGCCTGAAATGTATCGGGCGTTTGATCAGACTGTGGCATTTCACTATGTGTCGGGAGGTCCCTGGCAATTATATGGGCCGCTTGCTCATTTTTTGTTTAGCGAATCCGTTGGATTTCCATCCGGCAGTTTTCACATGAAAAATGTCAGAATCAATCCTTTTGAGTCCGAATCATATCAGGATCTCTGGAAGCTTTTTCGGGATGGCTCTAATCAAACGACGTTCGAACAAAAAATAGGTCAAATCAGTGCGTTGATGGTTCATTTTCCGAGACGGAAATTCATTCTGATTGGCGATTCAGGAGAACATGACCCAGAGGTGTTCCGAGTCATCAAGGAACAGTTTTCCGATCAAGTCATCGAAATCCGAATCCGCGATATCACTAATGATCAAGAGATTAATCCACGTCGACTCGATAAGATGCGTATCATACCACAGCGTTTTGGGAATGGCGTATCATGTCGTGACTATCTTGAGCGGTGACATGTGTAGTTGGTATGAGGGTCTAACCCGAACATTGCACCAAAACTCCAAACCATGGTGGTTTAGCGCCAGGCCCTATCTGACGCATTCCAATAGGCAACCAATACATCGGTTTTCGAATAATGGGTGACCTTGTCAGTCCTCTGGCACTCACGGATAAAATATATTATCGAGGCGTCTCTGAGTTATCATCACGGGACTCGGATCTCGCAGCAGTTGTCTCAAGGTGGGGGGATCCTCCATTCTGGTGCCATGCACCTGGATTTTCGGGTATTGTTATCGCCATCCTATCCCAACAAGTATCTTTGGAATCAGCACACACAGCGTTTGCCAAATTGGAAACGGTCGTCGGCGCAATCCATCCTGAAAAGTTTTTGTACTTGGATGACAGCACATTGAGGGGAATAGGCTTTAGTCGCCAGAAAATGTCGTATGTTCGCGGCATAGCCCACAAAATTATGACCGGGGCGTTCGACCTGAAAGGGCTCGAAAGCATGCCCGATGACCAGGCCAGGAAACGCTTGATGGAAGTAAGAGGAATCGGAGCTTGGACCGCCGATACATACCTGCTGTTTGCCTTGCGCAGATCGGATGCGTGGCCTTCGGGGGATCTTGCATTAGCAAAGGCCATTCAGGAATTGAGAGAGTTGCCAACGGTTCCCAGTTCTGAAACAGTGGACCAAATTGCAGAGACTTGGAGGCCGTGGCGAGCAGTGGCCGCAAGAATACTCTGGCATCATTATCTCAATGAACGCGGCAGGGCTTCATCCGCCTGACCAGCCAGCGGAGCAGAAGGCGTAAAGACCGCTTTAACGCATTCAGTCCCTGCCTGCTGGTCACCCATGCGGGCTGCCGTTAACATCGACTTCCAGGGCTAAAAACGTAAACCGTGAATTTCATCTCATAAGGGAATGGTGTTATTTATAGAGACTCCCCAAAACAATTGAGCTTTTGCCGGCGGAATTCAGTAATACAAGGAGATATATGTATCCGAATACAGATTTGATCGAAAGGTTTTACTCCTGTTTTCAAAGCTTAGATGGCGATGGCATGGTGCAATGCTATCATGAAAACATCGAGTTTTCTGATCCAATCTTTCAGCTATTGAGAGGCTCTAAAGCGGCAAATATGTGGAAAATGCTGTGTGCGAAAGCCAAAGGATTCGAGTTGACGTTTAACGACATTCAGTCAGATGAAACAACAGGCAGGGCGCATTGGGAAGCAAAATACATTTTTTCAACAACGGGTCGAAGCGTCCACAACAAAATTGATGCAACATTTCAGTTTCAAGATGGAAAAATCATTCAACATCAAGATAGCTTCAATTTTTGGAAATGGAGTTTCATGGCACTTGGGCCTGTTGGGTTGATTTTAGGATGGAGCCCTCTGATACGGAATTACGTTCGAAAACAAGCTTCTAAAAATCTTGAACTGTTTATGGCAACGTCTGACGTTGAAAACAGAGGGGCATCCCCGAATCAGCGGTAGGTTTTGTTGGCCCCTCTTGTTCGACGAATATGGGGCCACAGGGGACGGAGGCAGTGAGGGTATATTTAATTGGTTAAAAAAAGCCTACACTTTTCATGCCGGTTGTTTAAGATAAGATATGATTGAGCATTTCCACACCGGGATGCAACGCTTTACATCGGCAGCGCACCGTTTCCGTCAGGTATTTTTTTATGACAACCTGAGATTGGCAGACCATGAATAACATTGCACACTATTTGCTGGGCGCAGCAACTCTTTGGGTACCGAGAGTAATCGGAGTTATATTAATCATTATTTTTTCTTTTTTCCTGGCGAGAATAGTGAAAAAAGCAATTTTCACCGCCGCCGATCGCTTTAAATTAGATGACACTCTCACACCGCTGATTGCCCGAACGAGCAGTATCGCAATAATGATCTTTGGTATGTTAACGGCCCTGGGGACATTGGGCATAAACGTTTCCGCCCTGGTGGCCGGCTTGGGGCTGACGGGGTTTGCACTCGGCTTTGCTCTGAAAGACACTATTTCCAATCTGTTGTCCGGCGTTCTCATTCTGCTGTACCGACCCTTTGAGATAGGAAACCGCATCAGGATATCCGGGTACGAAGGAATCGTGATCTCCATCGATTTACGCTACACGGAGCTCGATTCCGAGGGAAATAAGGTGCTGATTCCAAATTCAAAACTATTCACGGATCCGATTACCGTTCTTGAATAGCGATCCACATGTATTGTTTTCGGAGCGTGTCACTTATTTTATCGACTGTTCTATCTGCTCGTTTCAACACGTATGAACCAATCGACATCCCCTCAACTTCATAAAAAACGCGATTCTTTTATAGCGATTGTCAGAATACCGTTCCGAAACCACACGCAAGCCCGGGGTCTGATGCTTTATTCGGGCGTTTGGCCGCCATTCTGGAAGGCGTCGTCAAGGTGTATCTGGAAGCCGTTGGCCAACGCGTTGGTCTGATTCGCCATGGCAACAACCGCCATCAACTCGGCCAGCATCGCTTCGCTCATACCCTTTTTCCTCGCAGCCGCCGTATGGCTGTTGATGCAGTATTTACAGGCATTGCCGACACTTACGGCAACGTATAGCATTTCCTTCGTAAGGGCGTCGATGGCGCCGGGCGCCATGACCTCCTTGACCCCGTTCCAGGTGCGCCGCAACAGCTCCGGCTGAACCGCCAGCACCTTCCAGAAGTTGTTGACCCAGTCTATGTTCCGTGTCGCCATAATGTCGTCATAAACTTCACGCACCTCCGGGCTTGCCTTTTCATATTCAATCATTTCAACGGTGGCCATAATGTCTCTCCTTTCGATTTTCGGGAATTCAATTGGGTCGCAATCGTGGGTTCGAAATTTTTCTTTCTATCCAAAAGCTCTCTCCTCCATATCGAGGGTCGCGCGGTTGCCGCTCAGAATTCCCTCCATCGCTCCCAGGGTTTCCGGGAGCACGGTTTCGCTATAATAGGTGGCTGTTTTTATCTGGCCGTCATAGAATGCCGCTATCGGCCGTTGACAGGTCCGGCCTACAACGGCAAGGAAATCGCTTTCGTTAACAAGACTGGAGTAAAGGGACGCAGGCGGTGATCGCTATCTGGTAAACTCGTGGCGTCGAACTCATCTTCTGCGCTGATAAAAGGAATAGGGCGCAGATTCTGCATAGATTTAACATTATCCGATAATGTTATACTAATTACTAAACCCTCGGAGTCAAAAAGATCCGATTGCCATCCGCCGCGATTTTATTTTTCGGGCCTGTGGATGTTCTGAGACCGCAGGCCCAATCGATTATAACCCCTCGGGGCGAATGGTTATCAATGTTATGGCGAATAAGGTGTAGATTCCGACGACTGACAGACGAGGGTAGGGTCTCAACGCATAATGACTAATTCCGAAACTGGCCAAAATGGACGCGGCTGAAACAATTCCGAATTTGACGAAGACCGAGCCGTCTGACCAGCCAGCCAGAACCAGTTGCATGATAACGACGATTAAGAAGTGCGTCATATAGATATGATAGGAATTGAGAGCCAGCAGTCTATGAAATTGGGAAGGTCGATTCCAGTGGCCGGCCGCCCATGATGAGAATGCTGCCAGAAACGAGACACACAGAAACGATCTGGCCAAAAGATATAAGAGAAAGATCCCTATCGAAAAATTCAGCATTAATCGGTTCAGCGTCAGCAGAAGGGACCCTGACAGAAGGGCACACGAGATGAGCCAAATCGCCGGATGGCCCGGGATTTTCGTGGTTATGAACCATTTCTTGTGGGACGCGTAAATTCCAACACCGAAATAGAGAATATAGGTTCCCACACTGTCGGGCTGGAATTGGAGGAGATTTGCGATGGTGACCCACGGCTCCGGATTTTCAGGGCGGGCAAACAGCATATTCCCGATCAATGCAAATACGGCGGAAAGAATCCCCATAACAGCCAGTATGATTAAAATGGATCCTGGTGAGGTACTCCCCGAACGGTCGACCGCAGCGGAACCGTCATCGAGCCTCGTTGTCCCCACGCACAGTCCAAAAACAACAAAAAAGAACAGAAGTAAGGACATAAACCAGAGATGCGACTGACTGAATTGATCGATCGAGGTCATGGTGCCGATGGAGAAATCTCCGGCGGTTTTCAGGTAATCCATCCAGTAGGCACCAAAACCCATGTGACTCGAAAATCCGTTCCGGGTAAAATGGTAGATATAGGAGAAAGACGGGCTGACCAGAGGAATGCCGATCAACAGGGGTAGTCCCAATCGCTTGAATTTTCGCTTGAGGAAACGCCGTGTACCCTTTTTTCGAAACGACGATATGGCAAAATAGCCGGCGATAAAAAACAGAACCGGCATGAGAAACACATCCAGGATCAGTATGAGAACATCAAAAACAGCGGCATGCACATTTGGCTCTTTAACGCACCACCATGGTACAAAATTGCTGTAGCTGATCGCTGCATGCAGGATAAGAACCAGCAGCACCATGAGGTAACGCAAGTTATCCAGAAACAGGATGCGGCTTTTTTCGCTGGTGTGTGTCATCGGCAATGGCACTGAATACCGGCATGCGAGGCATGGCAAACGAAACTTTTCGATCCCACATATCGTTACACATACGCCCCTATTTTGCACCCCTGGCTTTAAGGGCCTCGATGGCCCTGCTGTTCCGCCGCTCCGTTGCCAGTTGCAACGGAGTTTTACCCTTGTTGGCCCGGGCGTTGATATCCGCTCCGGCAGCCAGGAGCGCCTCAACAGCCTCGGGCACCTTCCACATGGCCCTGGCGATGTAGTGTATGGGCTGCCTGCCGTAATTGTCGGTGACGTGCACACCCATGCCCTGGTCCAGCCAATAGCGGATCATGGCCGGAACCGCCGCCCCAGCCGCACTGTGCAGAACCGTCCCGCCATCCCTGTTCCGAACATAAATGATTGCCCCATGCTGGCGCAGAAGGTCTGCCATGCGCGTGTTGGCTCGAAGCGCGCTGGAAGCGTAGTGCAACGGCGCCGCGCCACCGTTGTTTGCGATATTGGGGTCCGCTCCCTTGGACAAGAGAAAAGCGACCATCCCTGCTTCGCTGTTGCTGGTAGCGCTGATAAGCGGCGTGGCACCGGAGGCATCTTGTTTATTTACCATAATGGGATGGGCCGTGATGAGTCTATTAACCTCTTCTATGTTTCCATGGGCCGCATACCGGTGGATAGCCCTGTCCTCCGCCAAAACCGGCGAACAGATCCCCAGTAGAGCGATCAGCAACACCGCAACCCACAATTCCCAGGCCCGATGTTGACGCCGTATGCGACAGGTCGCCTGAATATCATGGTAGACATGTCGGTTCACTTTACCTATACCCACTTTCGTATTTCAATAAGGTTTTTCTCCCACTAATTGAGAGATGATCCTTTAGTAATATGCGCTGCCTGTTTATCGGTTGAACAGGCGGTCGATAATCCCCTTTTTGGCGGCCACCGGCTCCGGAAGCCCCAGGTGCCGGCAGATCGCGGACTCTATCTGTTGCTCTGGTATGTCGGTGCCCTCGACCAGGATTTGATCCCCCACCATAACGGCCGGGGCCACCGGCAGCTCCAGTTCAAAGTATTCATCCGTCATGTAGTCTGCTTTGGGTCTGGATGTGGTTTCTATCTCAACGTCATACTTTGTACCCAGCCTGGGTATAATCTTCTTGAAATGCTTTCAGGGCTTGCCATTGGGTTCGTTCATAAAAAATCTAACTCGTACCATGTGATGTCTCCTGATTTACGTTAATTGCTTGCTATTCATTTAATCGACACCATTCGATTCAAAAATTCATCCGATTCGACAAAATCAATCAACCGCAAATCCGTCCACTCATTTCCGGCCGCGTCTATGAACACGACGGTCGGAACTCCTTTGATGTCATATTCCTCTAACAGATGGTCATACTTTCGGGCATCTTTCCGGGTGAGGTCCACCTTCACCATGATGAAATCGTCCTGAGAAAGCCGGACAATATCCGGCTGATGGAAGGTGGTTTGATCCAGTTTACGGCAGGGTGCACACCAATTGGCGTAAAAATCGATGATCACCGGCTTCTGCTTCTCTGCCGAATCAGCCAGGAGTTGTTTTGAATAGGGATGCCATCTGACCGATGGTCCCATAAAAAGCTGGTTGCCGATCACTACGGTGGCAAACACCAGACACAACGTGCCAACCATGGTCTTCACCCAGGGAAACAAACGAAACGTGGCGGTTGTTTTATCGAGCCAGCCCAAATGGATACCGGCGGCTATCGCAACGATGCCAAGAAAGTACTGCTGAGAGACTGCCGGCAGAATCGGCTGGACAAAATAGGCGGCCATTCCCACCAGAATCCAGCCCATTAGCCGCCTTACCCAGTTCATCCATTCGCCGGATTTTGGCAGTTTTGCCAGCTGCCCGGAGAAAATCGCGAGAACAAACAGGGGAGTCCCCAAACCCAGACTCAAGGTGAAAAAGATGAAAAACCCGATCAGCGGGTCCCCCAGGGTCGCCACCCAGGTCAGAAGGCCCAGAACAAAGGGGCCAATGCACGGAGCGGCTACGATGCCCAGCGTGACCCCCATGAAGAACGAGCCAAAAAATCCCGAATAGGATGTTGAGGCCGCCTTCGTGAGCCAAAAGGGAACGCGGAGTTCCCAAAAACCGAACAGGCTTAAGGCGAACGCAACCAATACGGCGGCAATGACCGACAGCACCAGAGGGCTTTGAAGCAAAGCGCCGATCAGGCTTCCAGTCAGGGCGGCCACCACTCCCAGCAACGAGTTGGTCAGCGCCAGGCCACCGATGTAGCAGACACCATGTCCAACAAGTCCACTCTTGCCACGGGTGCTTCTGCCGCTAAAATAGGAAACGGTGATGGGGATCAGGGGATAGACGCAGGGTGTGAGGTTCAGTGCCAGGCCGCCTGCAAATACGCCTATCAGCGTCCATAACGTGGCCCATCCGGATAGGGAGCGGTTCACTCCGGAAGACTCGGAAACGGACTGAGGTATTAATTTCGCCTTGGCGACGGGAAGCCCGTTGGATTCCCATTGAGGATATCCTTCCGGGTACCGGAAGACATTTTGATAACCTAATTGAACGGCTACCCGAGCCGCCAGGTCGCTACGGACTCAAGCCAAACCCGCTCAGTAGAAAACGATCGACTTATCCTGATTCGGGCCCAGAAACTCTTTTAAAGCCCCTTTTTTGAGCCATCGAGATGTCCATGAGGGCGGCGTGGGAAAATTAGTGCTTCCGTCGATGTGACCGGCACGGTGTTCCCATTCCTGACGCGTGTCCACCAAAAGGATCTTCTCACGATTGGATCGGTACAATCCCCAAAGTGTATCCGCATCGATGATCCGATAGCCGCCCCGTTCGGCCTCCTGCCGGACCTCCGCCATTGTCGACGGCTCAACGGAAGCCGGCCGCTGGAAAAATCCTACGACCCCAAAGGTGAGAGCCACGGCGACTGCCGGCAGGATAAAAGATCGAACTGGTTTCATTGAGTCGCGCCCCGATTCGTGTGTCCAACATTTCTTTTATCAACAAGGCGGACGGATTTCCATTCTTAAATTGCTAGCCGAAGGCCCTCTCATCCATCGTCACCGTAGATTGATTGCCCCGCAGGATTCCCTCCATTTTCCCCAGAGTTTCCGGAAGCAAGGTTTCTATATAATGGGCCGCCGTTTTCAGCTGCCCATCATAAAAGGCCGCAGAGGCATCATGTCGAACGATTTCGCTGCGCGTTTCCCCTTTCTTCCCGTTGACGATGTCGTCCAGCTTTGGGCCGGCAGCAACTGCCCGCCACAGAAGCATCCATGCCATGCAGACATCCCCCATTGCCATCAGAAAGGGATGGGCAAAGGAAAAAGCGGTTTTTATTTCCGGCGACATGGCCTGCATGCCGATGTGCATAGCGGTTTCTCCCAGCTTCTCTGTCGCCCCTTCCAATTTTTCTGCCAAATCGTCGAGACCTCTCACATCTCTGGCCATAGCGATGGTCTTTTTGATTTCCCCGAGAAAATCCATAAAAACAGCCCCGTTTTTCATCCCGAGTTTACGTCCCAGCAGATCCATGGCCTGAATTCCATCGGTACCCTCGAATATGGACATCAGTTTGCAATCTCTGGCCAGCTGTTCCGGAGGATAGTCTCGAATATACCCGTAGCCACCATAGACCTGCATCGCCTGAATACAGACCTCGAAACCCCGGGTGGCACAATAGGCTTTTACCACCGGCGTGAGAAGTGCGATCTGTTCGTTGTACCGTTCCTTTTCAGAGTCCGTTCCGGCGCAGGCCGCCCGATCGAAACGAGAATAGACATAATAAACGAAGCTGCGCATGCCTTCCACATGGGCTTTCATCCAGGTCAACATTCTTCGGACATCCGGATGTCGAATGATCGGCACCTGTGCCGCCTCCGGATCTTTTCCGGCACTCAGGTCTTTTCCCTGCAATCTCTCCTTGGCATAACTCAACCCATACATGTAGGCGACACTTGAAAAAACAAATCCCATATATCCGACATACAGACGCGCTTCGTTCATCATTTTGAACATGATTCGCATCCCCTGGTTCGCCTTCCCAAGCAACAATCCCCGGCAAATTCCCTTACTCCCCAAGGCCATGCTGCATGTCGGACTTCCATGGGTTCCCATCTTTTCTTCGATGCCGGTGCACACGATATCGTTCGGTTCGCCGAGGCTCCCGTCGTCATTTACCCAGATCTTGGGAACGATGAAAATAGAGATCCCCTTTGCCCCCTTTGCGGCGCCCTCAACCCGGGCCAGAACCGGATGAATGATATTTTCAGACAAATCATGGTCGCCGTTTGAGATAAAAATCTTGTTTCCCGAGAGCGAATAGGTTCCATCCGGATTTTTTACGGCCGATGTGGTGAGCGCCCCGACATCAGATCCTGCCTGGGGCTCGGTCAGCAGCATGGTGCCGGCCCATTCGCCAGTGTACAGCTTTGTTAGAAACAGTCTTTTCTGCGTTTCGGTACCGTAAAGCTCTATCATTTTTCCGGTACCGTGGCCGAAACAGGCGAAGGAGATAAGTACTGAATTGGCACCGTGCAGGTATTCGCGTAGGGCGCAGGCAACGACATGGGGAAGCCCCTGCCCCCCGAGTTCGGTCTTTTCCGCCAGGGAAACCCATCCGCCTTCCCGAATAAGCTGATGCGGGCGTTTGAAGCATTCAGGGGTAGATACGTTACCTGATTCGAAACCGACGCCCTCTCTGTCTCCCTCGGCCCAGGTTGGCAGAATTTCCTTGATGCCCAAATTCGCAGCTTCGGAGATGAGCATGTCGATCATTTTCCGGTTCAATCCAGTATATTTTTTTTCCTTTAAAAGCGTTTCCACCTCCATCTGCTCGTACAACACAAACTCTATATCCCGTCGGTTCGCTATGAGTTGTGCCATCTTTAGACCTCCTTTTGTTACAGTCCAAAGCAAGCATTGATCCCCCCAATGATATGGTATTGCATATGGACTCAGTAGAACCGTGATAAGATTCTATAGAGGTTGGCAAAAAAACGTTCCGATTGACGAACGTTTTTTTGTTACAACCACTTATGCCGCCATCCTTATTTCGGAACATATTTATGACAAGCGGTATACAAAACACGGCGAAACTGATCGGCGGACGGAGGACTACCCAGATTCATGCTTTAACGAAGGTCTTGATCACATCTGATGCGGAAAACAACTGCGCAAATGAAAGGAAAAGAGTACGACGTCAGGTGGAATGGAACAATTGGTTATATGAAGATATTAATTATCTAAAAGCGTGGCGTCAAAAATTTGCCGTGTATTCTGCTACCGTTTCTCGTCTTTTGTCGATCTGGGTGCATCAGGATCCGGCAGAACCAATGGTGATCAACATGATGATAAAAAGAGCATAAATTCCGACGACGGACCACCGCGGAAAGAAACCCCACAGCCGCAAGTACGATAATTATGGATCCGGATGACGCTTTTTTTGGGGATTCAATCCTTTCGGAATCCTCAACCGTTATTTTTGCTCGTGCAAATGGGGCGAAAACAATGAAAAAAACAGCAGCAACGACATAAACCACAGATGTGACTGGCTGAATTGATCGATGGAGGTCATGATCCCGAGGGGAAGATCGGCAATGGTTTTCATGTAATTGACCCAGTAAATGCCGAAATTCAAGTGAGCGGAAAATCCATTCCGGGTAAAGTGGTAAATATAGGAAAAGGTTGGACTGACTATCGGGATGGCGATCAACAGAGGCAGTCCCAATCGTTTGAATTTTCGCCGGAGGAAAACCCTGAATCCTTTTTTTTGAAACGATGATATGGCGAAATAACCGGCGATGAAAAACAGCACCGGCATGAAAAACACATCGAGGATCAGGATGACGACATCAAAAAAAACAGCATGCGCATTCGGCACTTTGACGCACCACCACGGTACGAAATTGCTGTAAGGGATGGCCGCATGCAGAACAACGACCAGCAACACCATGAGATAACGCAAATTATCGAGGAAAAGAATGCGGCTGGACTCTGTAGTGTTTGTCATAGGAATTTGGTTGCTCGTGAAGATGCTGTTGCCTGGCAAAATTTTAAATAAACTCCTGTGAAGAAAAATAAGGAATGAGCCAACCTTACCCCCTCCCACTGGCTCCCTCCCGCCAGGGGAGGGAGAAAAGATAGTCCTCCCCCTTGATGGGGGAGGCCCGGTGGGGGTGAAAGAATGCCTGATTACCGCAGCCTTAGTTTTGTTTATAGGCCCGTAAATAAAAGGCGGCCACCTCTATACGTGGTCGGACGGTTCATCACGTGTGCGACTTGGCCTTTTGATGTGCTTACTTCAAACCCGCTTTGCGCATGGCTTCAATGGCATCGTTTAAATATTCTTTATCTTTGTACGGCAAGCTCTTTGCCAGCTTTTCAAGAGAGAACTTAGGATTGATCCTTAAAACCTCTTCAGCTTCAGCTCGAGCATTCTCCTCCTGACCGGCCATGTTATACGTAGCGGATAGAAATATGCGAGCCATCCAGTATTTAGGCTTCCCGTCAAGCGCTTTCTGATAGGCTGCAATGGCATCCTCATATTTCCCGAGACCGCGGTAGGCATGGCCCAATCCGAGATAATAGTAAGCCGGTCCTTTTGGGTCGAGTCGGATCACTCTTTTGAACGTTTGAAGGGCTTCCGCATACCTGCCCGTAAAGTAAAAAATGGACCCCAGAACAAAGTGAGTATTGGCCCTGCCGGGATTGGATTCGATTGCCTGCTGGGCCTGAGCCAAGGCCATGTCATATTTCCGTTGCATCCCATAAACATATGCCAGAGCACTGCGGGCAATGGGGTGGGCCTCGTCAACGGCGAGCACTTTTTCAAAATAACTGACTGCTGTATCAAATGACTTTCGAGGGGATTTGGATGTGCCGAGGAACACATCCATAAAGTGGGTGACCCCCAGAAGGCAGTAGGCGTTTTGATACTCAGGATCGAGTTCAATGGCTTCTTCTGCCAGTTTGCGGGCCAGACGGTTGGTCTCCCGGGTTGGAGCATAAAAGTACTCCCAACCTTGTATCGCTTTAAGGTAGGCATCAACACTATTTGTCCCTATTGCATTGATGCGGGCCCGCTCGCCCCGGGTCACCTCGGCACCGACAGCGCTTATGATCTTCAGGGTAATCTCATCCTGTAGAGCGAATATATCCTGAAGCTTCCGGTCGAATTTCTCCGCCCACAAGTGCCGGCCGCTGATGGCGTCGATCAACTGGGCATTGAACCGCACCTTTTCCCCTGCTCTCTGAACACTTCCCTCCATAACATACCGCACTCCCAGTTCCTCGGCGACCTGCTGCACCTTGACCGCTTTCCCCTTGAAACTGAAGGATGAGTTGCGGGCAATGACAAAGAGGTTGGGCACCATGGAGAGGTTGGTGATGAGCTGTTCGGTGAACCCGTCGCTGAAATAGTCCTGGTCCGGATCACCGCTCATGTTGTCGAACGGGAGGACGGCTATGGAATGCTCGTCCGGCAAGGGGAATGCCATCTTTTCAATGGAGGCGGGCTCTATTCTGCCGGATTGATGCAGGTAAATATAGTATGACACCAGCCCGGCGGTTATGACGCACAGGGTTAAAATGGCCGCAAATGCAACACGGCGCGACATCCGTCCGACAAATCGTTTTTCTCCGATCACCTTCCCCGCATCTTCGGGCCGGGTCAACACCTTATAGACGCGCACCGGCTGAGCGATATTTTTTACCTTCTGTTCTCCCGAAAACTGGTAACCATAACCAAGCTTATTTCGAACGCTGTCAAACGCGGTTCCTGAAATGGACACCCCGCCGGGGTCCGCCAGACCCTCGATCCTGGCGGCGATATTGACACCGTCGCCATGGATGCGATGTCCGTCCTGAACAACGTCCCCGAGATTGACGCCGATTCTGAAGGCCATCATGCGGTTTTCCGGCAAATCTCGGTTCTGTTCCTCAATTGCCTCCTGAATCTCCACTGCACAGGACACCGCATCCACAATGCTGTTAAATTCGGCAAGGATGTTGTCTCCCGGTGAGTCCACCACCCGTCCGTCGAATGCCTCGATTTGTTCGGTAATTAGTCGGCGATGGGATTTGAGGGTGGCGACAGTGGCAAATTCGTCCTCACCCATGAGGCGGCTGTAACCGACCACGTCTGCGCTGAGAATAGCGGTAAGTCTGCGTTTATAGTTTTCACCCGCCACGGAATTCTCCGTTTGGTGTGATGATTCCGTTAAACGCGATGGTATTTGATGTTTATGTCGTGATGAGGCGTCGTGGAGGGAGAACGCAGCGAAAAATACCAGGTCAGCTTCTGGTTGCGTTCGAACTGATAGAATTAATAATGCGATGTAAACCAAATTGTCAAGATCTTTGGGGGAATGTTCAGATTGAACGGACCGGTGTTACCGAATCAGGAACTTCATGCCGCGGGGAACAGATATGAACAGGGGGGTGCAGGCGCCATCCCCCCATACGGGGATTTACCCAGTGATTTTGAGCTTTATGACAACGTCCTCGACACGTTTACTCTTTTTCTGGATTCTCGACGTCATCCCGGGGTTCGTCGGCAGTCTCGATCCCATCCTGGGATTCGTCCGGAGTCTCTTCTGTTGTTAGACCCTCTGCTTCAAGCTTTCGCTGTTTCTTTTCCAATTTTCGTTGTCGTTTTTCCTCTTTTTTTTTCTTCTTTGCCAACTCTTTTTGACGCTTTTTGAATGAATAGAATGATTTCGCCAAATTTGCTCCTCTCCGTTCGTCAGTCCTGGTGGTGATGAAAATAAAAGGGCATCCCTCATTATATGAAGGATGCCCTTTTAATCGATACTAAAACTTAGATCACAGTGACATTGGCAGCCGAAGGACCTTTTTGTCCTTGCTCTATGTCAAAAGAAACCCGGTCACCTTCATTGAGGGATCTAAAACCGACCGCATTGATTGCTGAATGATGTACAAACACATCCGGCCCGTCTTCCTGCTCAATGAAACCGAAACCCTTGCTGTCGTTAAACCATTTAACAGTTCCATTTGCCATGGCGACATCCTCCTCTCTTCATATTTTCAACTTCTCAAACTGCAGGATATCACGCTGGAAAATGGATTGTTCCTTCAGAAAGAAGTCGCCCCGCCAAGGAGGCAAGGCTTTGTTGAATGCAACTATATTAATCTGTCCCAAAGCGAAAATCAAGGCAATTTTATAGATTTTTCTAAATAGCCGGATATTCACTGAAACCATTTCTCCGATTTCATGGGATCAGTCTTTGATTTCCGCCGGTTCACGTATGGCTGAAGGAAGGGACAGGGAAATTGCAAAATACGGAGGGTCGACGATCATGGAACGCACCCAAATGCCTGGGTTCCGCTCAGGTCAGATGAATATCTTCATCCGAGTCACCGACGAATACGCTGCTCCAGTCGGTCACCCGGATCCACCTGTCCCGGCGTTCTGGATTTATGCGTCGGTCTTCCTTGCTTCCGCGTCGCTCGGTGCCGCCTTTGGAAAAGTAATCGAGGCTATAGCTTTTCCGGCGATCATTGCCGGATCGCCGGTCAACGGGATACCGTTGCGCCCGGCGCCTCATGTCCGCTGTCCGCCGCCGGCCGGTCGAACGATATGTGCCCATGTCGATAACGGGGCGGCGCTTTTTCATGATCCGCTTCCTTTGCGTTTTACCGCGTCTGAGTCGACCCATAGCCCTACTGGCAGGCTTGGACTATATAACGGCAGTGTACAATATTCGAATCAGATATGCCAGTTCTGATCCTGAAGCCAGGAGTACACTGAATCGAAACACGGGTGGTCCGGCACGTTATTGCTTCCGGTCAATCACCATCGGCCCAAGAGCCTGGCATACCGGCATGACCTCGATCCGATTGATATTGACGTGGGGCGGCAGACCGGCTGCCCAGAAAATGATATCCGCGATATCTTTCGCCGTGAGCGGTTGGGTGTTGTCGTAGACGTTGCCGGCGGTATCGTGATCCCCCTTGAAGCGCACGAGTGAGAACTCCGTTTCCGCCAGGCCCGGTTCGATATTGGTCACCCGGACACGAGTTCCCACCAGATCGGTACGGAGGGTCAGTGAAAACTGTTTCACGAATGCCTTGGTGGCACAGTAAACATTGCGCGTTGGGGTACGGCCAGTCACCGGCCACAGAGCCTATATTAAATATGTGTCCCCGATTGCGTTCCACCATTGCCGGCAACACCGCATGGGTGCAATACATCATCCCCTTGATGTTGGTATCGACCATGGTTTCCCAGTCATCCAGGTCGACCTTGTGAGCCGGCGCCAGCCCCAGTGCCAGACCGGCGTTGTTCAACAGTATATTCACATCGGAAAATTGAGCCGGCAGATCGGCAACAGCAGCCTTTACCGCCTGACGGTCTCGGACATCGAGGGTTATGGTATGGATCGCGATATCGCCTTCGAGTCGCTCTTTCACATCCGCCAGACGGTCCGTCCGTCGTGCTGCAAGCACCAGATTCCAGCCATCCTGAGCGAAAAGCTCCGCACAGGCCCTTCCAAATCCGGAAGTGGCCCCTGTGATAAACGCCGTCCCCTTCATCGATGATCACCTTTCATTGAGTATGCAAACACCGTACATTCGTATTTCATTTCAGGAACACAGTCAATCGACTCCGAACAAGCCGTAATTCAAAGCCACACGTGTTGCAACGATTTAAACGTATTTTGATAACTCCCCCGCAATTTCGCTGCGCGGGATTTCTGCTGCGCTCCAACAAGCGGCGGGGTATCAAAGCGGAATATCGTCAGTCTTATCCCCCTCACCTTGCCTCTACAGTTCGACTTGGCTCACCACACGCCACCAGGGGAGAGCAATCCCAGGGGGCGCTCCCCAGCGGACGACCGTCAATAGGCGAGTTCAATTCAGAACCGCATCACTCGTGAAGTCATCACAACCTTACGGCCAGACACAGGCCGTCGTGTTCCGGTGAATGCAGTGGCAGAAACGAGAAAATGGATACGCTGCGCCAGTCGGTACTGGCCCTCAGGGTCTGGTTGAATTCATCTGCGTCCCCGAAACCGACATTGTCGGCAACCAGCAGGCCGCCGGAACGAAGCAGCCTGTGGCATGGCGCCAGAGCGCGAATGTAATCGACTTTTTCGATATCCATGAAGGCCATGTCAAAGGGACCCTCAAGTTGGGCGAGCAGTCCAATAGCTTCGCCGGTTTCCACCGTGATTGTCGCTGAGAGCCCGGCACGCTCAATATACTGTCGCGCTTTGAACGCCATTTCGGGGTCAAGTTCCAGGGTGACCACCCTGCCCCGTGTTTCAGCGCATGCCTGCCCCAGATAAAGCGATGAGTACCCCGTGGCCGTTCCAAGTTCCAGGATACGCTGCGCGTTTAAAAGGCGGGCCAGGATATACAGCAGTTCCCCCACCACGGGACCGACAATGGGAATCTCTTCTGTCAGCGCTTCCTGCTCCATGGCCCGCAGCTGCTCACCCCTGGCCGGGACCAGGCTGCGGAAATAAGCGGTTGGATTCTCTACGATATTGGACATGGATTTTTTGGCCCATCTCTCGATTGGTTGCAGTTTTTTTAGATTAAACCTTGACCCCTTGACTCCTTGACCCCTTGACTCCTTGACCCCTTGACCCCTTGACTCCTTGACTCCTTGACCCCTTGGATCCTTGACCCCTTGGATCCTTGACCCCTTGAACCCCTGGTCGCCTCCGGCGCCGCCATAGGCGGGTAAACCTTGGCCCCTTCTTCTCCAACTAATTTGGAGAAGAATCCTACTTTTTATCCCAGCGCCAGTTTTCGTAGTATTCCCAATTGACAAAGGAGCTGAGTTTTTCCAGTTCCTCTGTCTTCTCCACCAATGCCGCCCTGACAGCATCACCGGAGGAGACCATTCCAATGTACGTGCCGTCTTTTTCGATCAACAGATGGCGAAGGCGGAGCCCCAGATACATGTCCAACAGTTTGTAGATGCCTGCGGTGTGCGGTGCGGCGATCAATCCGGTGGTCATGTAGTCCTTCAATCGGGCCGTTTCGATATCGAATTCCGGAAGGATCGAGTTTCTCAAATGATCCCGCTCCGTCCAGACACCGACCACCTTACCGTTGTCCTCTATGAAAAGGGCCCCGATGTTATGCTTGGCCATCAATCGGAGAGCATCCTTGATGGTCGTTTCCGGGCCGGCGGTGATCAATTCGCTGATCCGGCAGGTGAGTATATCCGCTGCGGTTTTCATGTCGGTCTCCTTTGCCCCGTACACCAGGCATCCCCCTGGCAACCGGAAAGAGGTCTGTTCAGGACGACGCCATGATCGCTTTCAGTTCACTGCCATCGATTTTTTCCTTTTCCAGTAGAATCGCTGCCCCTTTTTCCAGAATTTGCCGTTTGCTTTTCAGAAGGTCCAGCGCTTTTTCATATTGCTTTTGAATGATGTCACGGACCTCACTGTCGATCAGTTCGGCAGTGGCCTCGCTGTACTCCTTGGCCCCCTGTATGACAGTATCCAGGAACTGGCCGCGCTTCTCCCTGGCAAAGTAGACCTGGCCGACAGTACTGCTCATGCCATACTCTTTAACCATGCTCCGTGCGATATCGGTTGCCTTTGCCAGATCGTTATGGGCACCGGTCGAAATGTCCTCGAAGATGATTTCTTCGGCGGCCCGCCCACCCAGGAGGGTAGCGATCCGATTCAGCAATTCCGTTTTCTTCATGAGAAAACGATCCTCTGTGGGAACCTGCATGGTATAACCGAGGGCGGCGATTCCCCGGGGGATAATCGATATTTTCTGTACCGGATCGGTACCCGGCAACGACAAGGCAACCATCGCGTGACCCATTTCATGGAAAGCGACAATTTCCCGCTCCCGGGGATTGATCAACCGGTTTTTCTTTTCGAGTCCGGCCACGATCCTCTCGACCGCCTCCTCGAAGTCGGCCATCTCCACCTTATCCTTGCCCTTTCGGACAGCCAGCAGCGCCGCCTCGTTGATCAGATTGGCCAGATCGGCCCCGACCATGCCGGGTGTCATTCCCGACAATACCGCCAGGTCAACCTCATCGCTTGCCTGGATGTCTCGGATATGCACGCGCAGTATCGCCTCTCGCCCGGTTTTGTCGGGTCTGTCCACCAGGATCTGTCGATCGAACCGGCCGGGGCGCAACAGGGCCGGATCAAGGATTTCCGGCCGGTTCGTAGCCGCCATGAGGATGACGCCCACCTGGGGATCGAATCCGTCCATTTCCACCAACAACTGGTTCAGGGTCTGTTCACGCTCGTCATGGCCACCGACGCCGCCGACGCCGCGCGCTTTTCCCAATGCGTCCAGTTCGTCGATAAAGATGATACAGGGCGCTTTTTCCTTCGCCTGGGTGAAGAGGTCCCGAACCCGTGCCGCCCCCAATCCTACAAACATCTCGACAAACTCGCTGCCGCTCAGGCTGAAAAAAGGCACATTGCTTTCCCCGGCAACCGCCTTTGCCAGGAGGGTTTTCCCGGTTCCCGGCGGTCCGACCAGCAATATCCCCCGCGGCATCTTCCCGCCAAGCCGGGTAAATCGTTCCGGCTCCCGGAGAAATTCAATGACTTCGACCAATTCCTGCTTGGCCTCGTCCACCCCTGCGGCATCCTCGAAGGTAACATTCAGATCTTCTTCCACATAGATCTTAGCCTTGTTCTTTCCGAGGGACATGAACCGCGCCTGCTGCCCGGTCATTCGCCGCATCATGAACATCCATATTCCGATAAAGATGGCAATCGGTACAATCCAGGAAAGCAGATCCCGAAAGAAAGTCGATTCAATTTCACCTTTAAACGTGACCTGGTATTCCTCGAGAAGCCCGGAAATATCCGGATCGACACGGACCGTGCGAAACATTTGGCCGGGTTCGCCGCCCTCTCCGACCATCCTGCCCTGAATCTGGTTCGAGGTAATCGCCACCTCGGAAACTTTCTTGTCTTTCAAAAGTTCCAGAAACTGGCTGTACGGTATGACTTTAACGGCAATGGCGGAAAAAATGATATTGTGAAGAATCAGTACGGCCCAGATCCCGATCAGCACATACCATATTGAAAACTTGTGGTGCTTTTCCATAAAATACCCTCTGTTTCGAATGTTTGGTCGCGCTCCGGGCCAGGTTCAACCCGGATTAGAACCGGTAAGGCAGGCTATATAAAACGTGCACCGTTATTATGAAAAACAACGATGTCGCATATCTTACGAATGGAGAAGTATACAGTTTAAGTATCACTAAAATATAAAAACGCGCCCCTATGGTGTCAAGGAACTTGCGGGAAGTGTCATATCCCGGAAATATTGGTGACATGTTCAGTTCAGGAGAGGTAGAGTGCCAGCATCTCTTCGCTCTCGTTCATGCATTCCTGCCGAAGTTCCGGCTCGTCGGCAGGTCTTTCGATATTGATGACATGGGTGTCAAAATCGATCTCGACGATGGTGCAGCGGTGTTTGACGCAAATTTCCTTTGCGATTTGCAGAATTTGCAGCTTGTCCAGAGAGACCATGAGCGCTCCGAGGGATTCCCTGTGTGTTCGAGATGGCACCGTAATCGGATAATCTTGGTGCCGTATTCATATCTAAGTCCTTTCCCCCGGTCAACCCGGCGAATAGCCGGATCGGCTGCTAAATCTCCATGAATCCTGTAACGTTCGGATTCGGCCCCGGCATTCCGGTCAGAACAGGGAAACCGGGCACATAGACGCTGCAGCTTGCAGACCGTTGTCAGGAGGCGATGAATCTAATATAGTTCCCACATGCCATGTGCGTCCTCACCGATTCGATAACCCCAATAAGGAGACACCCATGCTTGACTTTCGTTTGACGCCAGAGCAGGCAGAGCTTCGGGACAAGGCCCGGCAATTTGCCGTCGCCGAGATCCTCCCCGTGGCATGGCACTACGATCAGCTCGATGAGACTCCGCTTCAAATTCTCCGCAAAGCCTACGACAAGGGATTTACGAACACGGATGTTCCCGCGAAATACGGCGGGAAGGGTTATGGGCTCTTGGAGGCCGCTCTGATGACAGAGGAATTTGCCGCTGCTTGCCCCGGGCTGGCAACCTCGATTTTCGACAACTCCCTTGGCATGGAGCCGTTGATCCTTTCAGACAACGAGGGGGTAAAACAAAAATACCTTCCCGGCATTCTCGATGACTTCAAGCTGATCTGCTTCGGTACCTCCGAACCCACGATGGGATCCGATGTCTCCGGGATCCGCTGTAACGCCGAACCAGACGGCGAGGACTATGTTCTTAACGGTACCAAGTACTGGATCACAAATGGTGGTTTGGCCGATTACATATCGGTGTTTGCGACGGTCGATCCAAAATCCAGCCACGAGGGGATTTGCGCGTTTCTCGTGGAGTTGAATTGGGAAGGCGTGACCGTGGGGCGCCCCATTCCCAAAATGGGCCAGCGCTGCTCCAATACGGTCGGGATCAATTTTAAAAACGTCCGGGTCCCAAAGGAGAATGTTCTGGCACCGCCCGGAAAAGGCTTTGTCCTGGCCATGCAAACCTTTTCCCGCACGCGACCCATCATCGGTGCTTTCGCAACCGGTGCGGCCCGGTCGGCTATGGAATTCAGCATCGACTATGCAAAAAAACGGCGGGCATTCGGCATGAAAATTAAGGATTTTCAGGCCATCCAGTTCAAGCTGGCGGAAATGTACCAGAAAGTTGAAACATCACGGATGCTAACATGGAAAGGGGCCTGGGAAGCAGACCAGGGACAAGATCCGACCATCACTGCTTCCATTGCAAAATTCTATGCCAGCGAGGCGGCCCTGGAGGTGGTAAACGATGCACTCCAGGTGTTTGCCGGATACGGCTACACAAAGATGTTCCCCATTGAGAAACTGCTGCGGGATGTCCGGCTGCTGCGCATTTATGAGGGGACCAGCGAAGTACAACGGATGATCGTGGCCGGCCACCTGCTTGGGAATTACCAGCCGACCATGCCGGCCCTGGAGGATTTACCGCTCCACATCGAACAGGAGCCCGATCAACTCGATTCGAACCAAACCGTCTGGCGATGTCGCATGTGCGGGTACGTGCACTATGGTGAAGAGGCTCCGGAAGAGTGTCCCTACTGCTTTTTCCCAAAGGCGTCGTTCAAACATATTGGAGCATAGGTCGATTGTCAGAATAACGTTCCGATCGGTAGATCGTGCACATGTAGAACGGTAGTCGACGCATCGGAATCGGTATCGGGTTCGGTATCGGTATCGATTACAAAAACAAACATCCTGTTTCGATTCCGATAGCGACCTCTGCACCGAGGATAGACGATCCTGGATTCCCTGGGAGTGACGATATGTGGAAGGAACGTTATAGGTTCAAACGGAACATATTCATGCCAACGACCATAAGTCCCAAATAAAAACCCCGCCCTTAATGGCGGGGTTTTTAAATGATATCTACAGGGGGTCCGGGCTAGGCGGTTTTGCGAGCCCCCTCTTTCCGCCGACCCCTCTCTTCCAATTTTCGCGTTCGCGCGTTGGCCTCCTGAAAGCGCCGGAGGCCGTCTTTTCCCAAATACCGGATCCCTAAACGCTCGTCGGTTTCAAATAGATCCACCATGAACAATCCATCCACGACATCCGAGAAGGATTTGTCGACATTAAAGGAGAGCAGGCTGCCGTTCAGCTTCAGGTACTGTCTCAACAGAATCGGGATCCCTTTCCCGTCTTTTTCTATCTCGGACACCAGAAGAGACACATCGTCCAGATCCTGAATGGATGTCTTCAACGTGTGGGCACTGATCCCGGCCAGCCGTCGAGGCCGATAGGGTCTCCGCGGCGACACCAGCCTGGAGAGAGAGTCATCCGTCTTTCTTTCTTTAAGAAACCGAACAATCAGATTCTTGGATACTTTATGGTAATCCTTGCTGATGCTCACGGCCCCGAAAAGGATATGGTAGCGGGGATGGCGGACCACAAATTCAATAATCCCTTTCCAGAGAAGCATCAAGCTGTTGAACTTTTTCTGATATTCGATCCGGATAAACGACCGCCCAAGCTCGATGGCATGGGTCAGCCGCTGAACAAATTCCGGCTTATACTTGAACAACGAGCTGGTATACAAGCCCTTTGTCCCATGGGATTCGAGAATCTGGTCGGCCAGACCGAGCCGGTAGGCACCGACCAATTCCTTACTTTGGCGGTTCCACAGAAACAGGTGGATGTAATACGCATCGTATCGATCGATATCCAGGGCCTCGCCGGTACTCTCCTCAACCTCCCGGAAGGTAATTTCCCGAAGACGGCCTATCTCAGTCAAAACGTTGGGGATCTGTTCTGATCCGGCGACATATACCGCCATATCGTTGTGTTCCACGAGCAGCTGATCCCGGGATAGATTCTGAATGTCTTTTGCGAGCAAAGCAGGTTTCACCGGCGGGATGGTGGGACTTTTTCGACGGCCGCCTGGCTTGGGAAGGACCTTCGTGGAAAGCCGTTTCAAAGGGTAGTTGTGGCGATTTTTTAAAATATCGGTGTTCAGTCTCAGAAAATGGACAAGATCCGTGTCGTCTTCAAAACGTTTCAGTTTTTGTCGAGGGATCGCCCGCCCGATATAGACGGTGATCTCCTTGTTCGTCTTGTTTGTTAGCTCCCTGGCAAGCAGAGCGGTTCTCAACCGTGGATGGATAAGGCCCATGCACTGAAAGAACCAGCCGTTTCGCCCCGGAAAATAGACCGGTAGTACGGCGGCTTCGGTCCGCCGGACGATGCCCGCCACATGGGAACTCCACTCCGGATCGATCACGCGGCGCTGACGGATGTTCAAACTGGCCACCTCTCCGGCTGGGAAGGTAGCCAGGACGCCGCCATGTCTGAGCCAGCGCAGGGCCTCCTTTAATCCCTTCAGATTGCCCTGCACCGCTTGCCGCTCTTCAAACGGGTCCACAGGGATGAAAAAATCCCCGATACCGGGAATGCGTTTCAGCAGATAATTGGTCAGGATGCGGAGATCCGATCGGGCCTGAAGCAGAAGCTTGCCCAGGATGACCCCCTCGATGCCGCCGAAAGGATGGTTAGACACCACCACCAACGGTCCCTTTTGGGGTATCCGATCAAGATCCCGGGGATCGATCCGGATCCGGACATTCATGTTCTCAAGGAGCGCCTGGAAGCAATATTCCGGGTTGTCTCTTATCTGCTCCAACCGTCGGAGATAGTCCCAATAAATGTGATTGAGATGATTAATGGAGAGCGCGTATTCGATCGGTCCACGGAAAAACGAAATCAGCGGGCCGGCGGATGTTTGAAGATCAATCAGTTTTTGAGCATTCGAACCGTTACGAAGCGTTTTATCGTCGGCATCGTTCATAAAGCCCCTATTCGTTATTAAGGTTTACCGGATAATTAAGCATAGAAAAAAATCATTTTCAACGGTAACTATACAATATGATGGTATCAGAACTCAATCAAAGACTATTTCAGGATATCATCTATGGGTTCCCGTTGCCAGAAATAGCTTTTTATGCATCCGGTGGGGACTTATCCACTATTATCAGCGCTACCCCGCCGGCCACAAATAGGATCAAAATACTCAAAATACCATACCGGGAATCGCCGGTCATCCGGCTGATAATCCCCATCAGAAAGGGGCCGATAATCGTCGCGAACTTTCCAAAAATATTATAAAAACCAAAGAACTCGGCGCTGCGCTCCGGGGGAATCAGCCGTCCGAAAAAAGACCGGCTCAGTGCCTGGATACCCCCCATGGAGGTTGCCACCAGAAACGCCGGGGCCCAGAATGCGGCCGTTTTGAGCTCCATGGGTTGGCTCGCCATGTGTCCTGGCCTCCGCGGGGGTTAAATCAATTTTGATTCAAGAGACCGCACCTTTTCGTCAAGGCGACCCATGGGTCCTTTTCGATAATCCGCTTTCATTGTCATGTAAACGCGATCACCGGTTCCAGTCATCTCGATGAAACAGCGACGGACCACACCCATGACGTCCTCCAGATCCCCTTCAATCAAGGTGCCCATGGCATGGGTGTGATGCGTCAACCCGCTTTCCCGGATCACCCTTACCGCCCGGGCCACCTCCGCACTGACACCTTCTCCCTTACCGATTGGAAAGATCGCTAAATCAACGATAACACTCATAAAAGCCTCACTTTCTTTGGCTGGTCCATGGCACTGGATCGTATTGACGGGCTATCGGACGCCCATGCATGGGACAATGCCTCCTGGTCGGGGTGTCAAAGCAGTCTGTCACATCAGGCCCCGGAAATCCTACTTTTTTGTCGGAATCGAGATGCGAATGGGCTCCGATCCTTCCCGAACAAAAACCGAAGTACCATCCAACCAGTGGGGATTACATTAAAAATCTGCCGAGATCCGATACGATCGCTATCTGGCATTCATCTTGCTTTGTACTGTATGCGGAAACTGAGAGACACCATCATAAAACTAAACAACGAACGGAGGCAACCGTGAATCCCATGGTCCCTGTCACATTCGAAGACACCAATGTGGAAGTACTGGCCCGCATCGTGAAAGCGACATCTGAAAAATTTGATTGTACCATGGAAATCGATTTCAAAGATGGAAACCGAAAGACGGAATTCATCGGAGACGATGCGTTAAAAGCATTCATCGCGGAAGAAGTCGAAGACATGTTCCGCCGGGGAAAGAAACAGGAAAAGAAATAGGAGACGACACGAATCAGTTATTTCTTCGCCTTCCCGTTTCGGTACCGGCCCTATGGGCACCGCCTATCGAAGAAGACACACGACCCATGTCGGCGCGTCGTGCGCCCTGCCTGACAGGTTCACTCCAATAAGCATCCCTATCTGTGATGTCCCTTGAAATCGGCCGTTCGAGAATGACCAAAAAATAAGAGACCTTGTGTTGCGGTATTCCGAAGTTCCGTATATAATAGGAAAAAACGCTCTTCCCGGATCCTGAATCTGAATCTCTCCATGTTCGGACCGGTAGCTGTCGAGTCTGTAATGGGAATTCCTTTTCCTTCGACCACTGTATAGACGATGCCATGAGCGGTTCACCCGTACATTGCATAGCGTACATTCACCTCACGGCTGCTTGAAACAAACCCTTGCTCCAATGACCGGGATAGACGGGATCGTCTGCATCCGGCGGTAATTTATAAAGGTATTCAACGATATACATGCCTATCTGGAGGAAAAAATGACTGGCACTGAAACCAATATGCTGCAGCATCATCTGAATTCGGTCAAATCGGGAGATCGCAGGTTCGAGAATGCTTTCCACAGCATTGCCCGAATGATTCTCGAAGACGATATTCAAAAGGTCGTCGTCAATGGCAAAACCGCATACGATTTCAGCATCTTTCGGCGCGGGAAGAAGCACATCATCGGAATGTATGAGGAAATCAACAGCTTCGTCTCCTATGTCAAGGATGCCTCCGAAGGGGGGTCGTCCAAGGAAATGGCCTTTGTGTTGGTCGGGGAACCCGGAAACGGTAAAACCTTCTTCGTGGAATACCTGTGCAGTCTGTACCGGCGCTTTCTTTCCAGCGACGGAAACCGCAAATACACATTTCGATTCAACAAAATGGATCTGCTGGGGACTTACGGACGTATCAATATGATCGAATCTCAGACCTACGAAGATCCGATGATCCTTGCCATGAATCTGTTCGACGACCCGGATGAGACCAAAACATATCTGGCCCAGGAGATTGGATTCTCAGACGCAGAACTCGACGCTTTTTATGAGGATTACCGTCCCTTGGGTGCCTGCAGCGGATATATCTGGAACGATATTCGCAACCATACCGGCGGAGATCTCCAGGAAATGCTCTCATTCGTGGAAATTATTCCGGTTCCGTTGACGGAAAGCCTGGGAACGGTGACCGGAAAGTACCCGGCAAAGGACAAGATCACTTCATCAGCAGTGGATCTGTTGGGTGAGGAATCGATCCAGCGTCTGCTCCACATCAGCGATACCAACAATCCCTATCGTTTCGATCTTCGTCGGGGAGCCCTGGCGCGGGTCGCCGGCGGCGGTATCCATTTCAGCGATGAAATTTATAAAAACAAGAAGGATCTCGTGCAGGTTTACCTGGGCGTCATTCAGAACCGTACAATTGAAATCGACGGCTACAAATGGCCCATCGACACGTTGATTCTGGCCACCAGTAACAATTCGGAATTCAACCGGTTTCTTGCCGAAAAAGAGGAAGCTCCGATCGTGGATCGGTGTCGTATTTGCTATGTCGCCCACAATACCAATTACAAGCTTCAAAAACTGTTGACCAATTACGCCATCGGCAGCGAAGCGAAAACGACTTACACCAAGGAAAATCTGCACCAGGATCCCAACCTGAATTACGCCGCGTCGGTGTCGGCCATTTTAAGCCGACTGCCGCGATCAGAGAAACTAACCCCCATTGAAACCATGAAACTGGCCGCCGGCGAAGTGGCCGGCGAAAAAAGCATCAAAACGCTCTCTGAAGTGATTGACGACCTGAATCAGGATCCGGACATCACGAAGCGCTTCGGCCAGAAGGGCCTTGGCCAACGCAACCTGGGCCGCGCCCTTCAGCTTCTGGTGGAAAGCTCGGAAACCAACGAGGGCGAGTGCATGTTTACGTATGACATATTCCGTGCCCTGGAGAGGGTGATTCTCGATTATGTCACCGATGCGAACGACCGGGCCAAGTACCTGGAAGATCTGAAAATCTCTAAGGGTCTCTACCGGGAACGGATCATGACCGAAATGTTCAATGCCTATATGGATGAACCCTATGCGATCCGGAAGGACGTCATGAATTACGTCAATATGATCATCGGCATCGATGCCGAAAACCTGGGGGCAGATAGAATGTGGAAGTACAAGGACCCCCAGACCGGTGAGCTCAAGGCGCTCAAAATCGATGAACGATTCATCAACAGCGTGGAAGAACGGCTCCAGCTCAAAACCGATGAACAGCGGGACACGTTCCGCACGTCCATACGCAAGATTTACGGCCAGAAAATTTCAGTCGATCCGAATTACGATTTCATGGACAACCTGGAGTTGGTCAAGGCGGTGACGGATGTTCGACTCAAGTCGGACATTGCCGGTGCCGGCAGTCTGATCGGTGCGTTGGCCAACCGGACCAACGAGGAAAATCAGAAGCTTTACGACCGGATGATCGACACGATGCTCAACAAGCTGGGTTATTGCCGGACGTGCGCCCAGAAAACGATAGAGTACTTCTGTACCCAGGAAGACGAAAGCTAAAATCGCTTTGCGATTTTAGTACGTACCATAATGATCATGAATAACCCATGAAACCGAGCTTCCTCCAATGAAAGATGACCGGGAAGACATACGAAAGTGGATTCGACAGCTCAACCTGCCGCCGGAGGAGGAGAGGCGACGACTGGCGGAATTGGAGGGGTCTGTCTCCCATGATCTCCCCGAAACGGCCGCGGATACGGAAGGTCCTTGGGGGGCGGAAACCATCTATGGCCATCACGATCTCTTGTTTGTGCAGGCCATGACCGAGCCCCAGGGGTCATCGACGACCCATCTCAGTTCCATCGATGAATTGCTCGAGCGGGACAAACAACGCGAAAAAGACGGATTCCCGAGAAAAATCCGTGTCGGCCGTTTGATCAAGCCCGGCAGGGGGGGCAGTGACAAAGTCGTTGTGGTACCTACGACCGTGGAAGAAAAGCTTCTACACGACGCGTCACCGGAGTCCGAGCAGGAGGAGGGCTCCGCCGGAGGTACCGGAGACGGGGAAGAAGGAGAAGTGATCGGCGAACAGCCGATCCGGGATCAGGACACCGGCCCCGGTTCCGGCCCCGGCGAAGGTGAGGACGGCGCCCACGAAATTGAATCGAGCGCCTACGATCTGGGAAAAATCCTGACAGAACAATTCGAACTACCCAATTTGAAGGACAAGGGAAAAAAGCGCTCCCTCACCCGTTACACCTACGATCTCACCGATCGCCATCCGGGATTCGGACAATTTCTGGATAAAAAGGCAACGCTGCGGCAAATCCTGGAAACAAACATTGCCCTCGGTAGGGTTCCGGATATAAACGACATCGATCCTACCGGATTTCTCATCGCTCCCCAGGATAAAATCTACCGTATCCTCTCGCGGGAAAAGGATTATGAATCCCAGGCGATGGTTTTTTTCATCCGCGATTATTCCGGGTCGATGCATGGGAAACCCACCGAACTGGTCGTCACCCAGCATGTCTTGATATACAGCTGGCTGCTGTATCAGTACGCCCGGCAGGTAGAGACCCGTTTCATACTTCACGACACGTCGGCCAAGGAAGTTAAAGATTTTTACACCTATTACAACTTGAGGGTCGCCGGGGGGACCCAGGTTTTTTCCGCTTACCGCATGGTCAATGAAATCGTGGCAACGGAAAACCTGGACCGGGATTACAACATTTACGTTTTTCACGGTACGGACGGAGACGACTGGGATACCGACGGGAGCAAGGCCGTGCCCGAGCTCCGCCAAATGATGACATACGCCAGCCGCATCGGTATCACCGTGGCCGAACACTCCACCGATTCGGCAAACAACACGGAAGTGGAGAGATACCTGAAGAAATCTGAAATATTGGACCGGCATCCCAGCCTGGTTCGGCTCGATGTCATGGGCCTGGATGCCGACGAACCGCGTCTTATCGAGGGAATCAAATCACTGATTTCGGAATAAAATCGCGCAGCGATTTTATGAAACGCGACGATGTCGCTCATACCTAGAAAGAATAAATGACTCAAGCTCGAAGCTGAAAGCTGAAAGGTTACCCGCTTTCGGTGGGCTAAAAGGATGCAGGATACAAGATACAGGATGCAATCCTCATGAGAAGAGAGTCAACGTTTGATCGGACTATCTTGCATCCTCGATCCTGAATCTTGTATCCCGGCGTTACCGGCCAACCGGCTAACTGGCACACGGGCGAACGGGCCAACGGATACCATGGATATCGTCACCCAGCATACGAAACAGATCATGGAAGGCTGCAAAGAGCGGGCCCGCGATGCCGGACTCCGATTCCAGGACGAAACCCTGGAATATATCGTTACCAACCGGGACCTGCTGGAACTGTCACCCAAGATGATGATCCCGACCCTCTACGATTACTGGGTCCATGACGTGGAGGTGTTGAAAGAAAAAGGCAAGTACGAATTATACCCGAGCAACCCCTACGAGACGGTCATCAACACGCGTCCGGCGATATCGTTTTATAACGATAACAATCCGGATTGGATGAATGTGATGATCTTCTACCATGTACTGGCCCACATCGACTTTTTCCAGAACAATCTGTATTTCCGGCATACGTGGGAGTACGACTTTACCGGCCAGGCACTTTCGGATAAACGGATGATTTCCGGTCTGCGCGCAGAGAAAGGGCGTTGGGTCGATTACGTCATCGAGTTTGCCCGGGGTATCGACAATCTGGTCGGGTATTTCAGCGAACTTTCGGCCCTGCACCGTCCCCCCCCGACAAATCAGTCGCCGCGCCTTGACTATTATTTCGATGTGTTTCTCCAGAAGATAAAGAACGCCAAGGCCAATGACTATCTGAAGGAAATTCAGCGCTACAACGCCTGCATCAGGGAATCGGGAGAACAGGGCGAACAGGTGTTTTTCTCCGAAACGGCCCGCAAGTATCCCGAGTTTGAGGCACTCTATCAAAAAAGCCTCGATGACAAATCACGTCCGGCCGTCGATCTGCTCCAGTTCCTCTGGGAGCATTCCGAGTCACTGAACAAGGAAGAACATCTATGGATGAAGTCGGTGCTTCAGATGGTCCGCGGCACGTCTCTATTTTTTCAACCCCAGATCCGCACCAAAATCATGAACGAGGGTTGGGCCAGTTACTGGCATGAAACACTGTTTTTACTCGATGACCGCATCCACGGCCACGAAGTGGATTACGCCCGTGTCAACTCGGGTGTGACGGCGATGCCCCGTGTCGGATTAAATCCGTACGCGCTGGGCATGCGCCTGTTTCAGTATATCGAAGAAATGGCCGACAAGGGCCGGTTCAGTTTCGATTTCCGCTCATTGCTCGATGTTGAACAACGGAAACGATACGATGCAGGTGCGGGTAACGGGAAACAGGCCATATTTTCCATCCGGGAGGATTATAGCGATTTTACCTTCATCCAGACGTTTTTGGACCAGAACTTCGTCGATCGCAACAAATTGTTTGTCGCAGGGCGCCGGATGAACCAGGATCGGATGGTTTGGGAATACTATGTCAGAAGCAGAAAAGCGACCGATTACCGAAAGATGGTGATCGATTCACTATACCATCCGCCCCGCATTGACATATCCACGGAGAACGACGGGTCAAAGGTCCTGTATCTGAACCACCGATTTGAAGGCAAGCCGCTGGTTCGGGATTTCATTCAGAATACCATGATCGGGATCGAGTTTCTCTGGGGAAAACCGGTGAAACTGGAGACCAGCGAACGGATCCCGTCCGGTCCCTCCACCGAGGCAACCTCACCCGGCGCCCCCCCGGTGGCGGGCAAGGAAGCGGGCTGGGAGCGGGTCGTCTATACAATGAAAGACAAGACACTGACACGCGAGGTGGTTTCCGGATGATATTGGAGTTCCAGGATTCAAGATACAGAATGGAGTCAGGATAGGGACTGCAAGCGCTGCGGATAGATTATTAGCTGAAAGTTCAAAGCTGAAAGCGAAATTAACCGAAACACCGTTTACTGCGGAACGTACGCAGCGAATGCCAAACACCCGGTACCGAATACCCGACTGCCGGGCGCACGGGCAGACGGGCCAACGGTCATACAGGTCGATACCATGTTAAATATCAAACGCGCACTCGACCATCTGGACGAGCGTTTAAACCACTTTGAGCAGCGACGCACCATCGACTTCGAGGCATTTCTGACCCTGCTGGTGCTCAATCCGGATGTGGTGATCCGCAATGTGTTTCAGGTGTTTCACGACATGTTCGAGACATACGTCGGCAAGGGCGATGATGAGTATCCGGACGATCCGGAATCGATTCAATTTGTAAAGTATGACACCGGCAGTCTCTTCGTGGAGGGGTCGGACAATCCTTTCTTTGCAGATCGTCTGTTCGCAAACCGGCTGATCAAACATGTCGAAGCACTCAAACGGGGAGCGCAGCAAAACAAGATTTACATCTTCGACGGGCCCCCGGGATGTGGGAAAAGTACGTTTCTGAACAATTTGCTGAAAAAGTTTGAAGAATACGCCAATTCCAAGGCAGGATGCCGGTTTGAAACGGTTTGGCGGATTGAAAAAAAGGCCATTGCCGACTTGTCGAGCAAGGATAATGCCCCCTGGTTTGAAAAGCTTGCGAAGATGTTGGAGAAGCCGGAAACTCCGGAAGAAGGGTATGTCAAAGAAAAGGACGGTGTTGAACCGGAGGACAACCAGGAGGAGTTCGAGCTGGAGCATCTGGACAATCCATTTGCCGGCGGTTCCATCGAGGTTCCCTGCCCGAGCCATGACCACCCCATACTGATGATTCCAAAAAGCCACCGCCGGGAATTTTTCGACGACCTCCTGGAGAACCATGAGTTCAAATGGAAGCTGTTCACCGAAAAAGAGTACGATTGGGTCTTCAAGGACAATCCGTGTACCATCTGTGTCTCCCTGTACGACGCGCTTCTGGACAAATTGAAGAGCCCTCGCCGCGTTTACCAGAGAATCATGGCCAGGCCGTATCAATTCAAACGCCGTTTGGGAGAGGGCATCAGTGTGTTCAATCCCGGGGATCGGCCTCCCAAACAGTACGTGTTGAGCAACCCGATGCTCCAGGGGCGGATCAATGCGGTCCTGGAGGACAGCAATCTGGTGCGGTACGTATTCTCCCGTTATGCCCGCACCAACAACGGCATTTATGCCCTGATGGACATCAAATCCCACAATACCGAGCGGCTGATCGAGCTCCACAACATCATCAGCGAAGGGGTTCACAAAGTCGAGGACATCGAGGAGAACGTTGATTCGCTGTTTCTGGCGCTGATGAATCCGGAAGATAAAAAGAACATTCAGAACATCCAATCATTTTCTGACCGTATCGAATATATTCGGATCCCCTACGTGCTCGATCTCAACACCGAAGTCGAAATCTATCGAAACATCTTCGGCAGGCGCATCGATGATCACTTCCTGCCGCGGGTGCTGCACAATTTCGCACGGGTCATCATTTCGTCCCGCCTCAGAATCAAATCCAACGCCATGCTCGAATGGATTGAACAACCCGAGAAGTATCGCCTCTATTGCGATGAGAATCTGCAGCTCCTTAAGATGGAAATCTACACCGGTTACATTCCGGAGTGGCTCGGTGAAGATGACCGAAAACGATTCACGGCAAAACGCCGCCGCAAGATCATCGCCGAATCCGAGTTTGAAGGGGACAAGGGATTTTCGGGCCGGGATTCCATCAAGATATTCAACGATTTCTTTTCGGCCTACGCCACCGAAAACCGTATGATCAACATGTCCACCCTGTGCAATTTCTTTGGCAAGGTTCGCAAGGATCTGAACGAAATGATTCCCGGCAACTTTCTGGAGTCCCTCCACCGGATGTATGATTACAGCATCCTCCAGGAAGTCAAAGAGGCCCTCTATTACTATAATGAGGAGCAGATCGCCCGGGATCTCAAAAACTATTTGTTTGCCCTTAACTTCGAAATCAACTCAGAGGAAACCTGCAACTTCACGGGCGACCGTCTGGAAATTACGGAAGAGTTTTTATCAGGGATTGAAAACCGCCTGCTGGGGGCATCCGCCGACGATGCTTCCCGGGCGGCGTTTCGAAAAGACACCCAGAGAGCCTACACCACCAAAACCCTGACCCAGGAAATCATGATAGACGGACGGGATATCGAAAAGACGGAACTTTATGGCACACTCCACGAGCGATATGCACACAACATCAAGGAAAAGGCGCTGGATCCCTTTCTGGAAAACGAAAACTTCCGAAGGGCGATTAAAGATTACCGCACCGATGAATTCAAGACATATGACCGTCGCATCCGGGACGACGTGACGTTTTTGATCAACAACCTCATCGAAAAATCCCGATATACCGAGCTGGGGGCCCGGGAGGTCTGCATCTACGTTATCGACCAGGACCTGGCGCGGCGATATGAGAAGACCTGACGCAGAAATCGACTAATTTTTGCCGCCCTTCCGTGCTGGTCGGAATGACGGCGGCGATGTCGCCCCGGTCTTCGACAAGCCATGGCAGAAGGCGATTCCGGGGTGCCGGTAAAAAGACCATGTTTTCAACAGTTGAGTCTATCATGAATCCAGTCAGCATTTCCGGTTTGACTTGAATCCGACGCCACAGTAATATCTCGCCATTTCCGCCAACCCAAAGCTACAGAACACATGGATAAAGAAAAAAAGCCTGCCTCTATCAGGCATCGACGTTGGATCGTCATCATTAGCCTGGCCGTTTTTCTCATCGGTATATGGCAGCTGTTTGCGGGCCATTACGGGGAAGAAGAAAAGGAAGTTCGTCGCCACATCCGGGAAACCGTGAAGAAAACCTTTCCTGAGCAGACCGCAAAATTTTCCACCACATTTGGATTGTCTTTCGTTGAAGTGGACGGCACAGGGTCCCGCCCCATGTCTTTGGCTCGAAACACCGTCGTTCTGATTCACGGCCTGGACGATCCCGGAAAGGTTTGGCGAAGTCTGGCGCCGGTATTGGTCGAGGAAGATTATAATGTATACAAGTTGGCATATCCCAATGACCAGCCGGTCGTGGAATCGGCCCGTTTTTTTTTCGGGGAACTTAAAAAGCTCAAACAGCTGGGCATCGACCGAATCTTTATCGTGGGGCACAGTATGGGCGGCCTGGTCTCCCGGGAAATGCTCACCCGCCCCGACATCGGATACGAAGCGGCAGCAAGGAACGGGATGGTCCCCGGAGTCGCCTCGCTGATTATGGTGGGAACCCCGAATCATGGATCCCAAATGGCCCGATTCCGGGTCTTCAGTGAAATGCGTGATCAGCTGGGTCGGATTGCCAAGGGCGAAAGCACCTGGCTGGGCGGGATCCTCGACGGGGCCGGCGAGGCCAAAATCGACCTGCTGCCGGAAAGCCGCTTTTTAACCGAGCTGAACGCCCGGCCCCATCCCGAGGGGCTTGATATGCTGGTCATCGCCGGCATCACCAGCCCCTGGAATGAGACAGACATTAATGGCTGGATCAGCAGCTTGCGTCAAAAACTACCGGAAGACTTGCATGGAAGGGTCGACGAGCTCAGTGAGAATATGATCGCCATGACCCACGGGTTGGGGGACGGTCTGGTGACCGTGGACTCCGCGCGACTGGAAGGCGTCCCCCTCCGGACCGTGGACGGTACGCACCTGTCGATCATCCGTAACATCACCAAAGACAGCCGCCGCATCCCCCCGGCGGTGCCGATCATTTTGTCCCAAATAAAATCGTTTGACGATTTTATGAAACGCGACGATGTCGCTCATGGTGTAAACGAATGAGATAGCGCCCATTGGTTGAACAAATCATCAATCAATTCAGCCTATTCATAAGATTTCAGAGACCGTGCTACTTGCGAACGCCCCTGAACTACCGACTGGGCCCTCTATGCTCTGGCTGTTCCCTGTCGTTACCGGCAACTCCGGGTGTTTCATTAATCTCCGTTGCTGCTTCCGGCTGGCCTGTATACTCATAAACCTCATCTGCGATTTGACAGGCGTCCTCCTTGCCGACGGATACATCGGCAAAGAAAGCCGCGGCCGAGCCGAAGGGCCCGGCTATGAGAAATCCTCCTGCAATTCTTCCGAACATCCTGAAGGTGTTTCCGGCAGCGAAGACCAGGTCCGGGTCGGCCAACGTGCCCCCCAATCGAACCCACTGGGACATGCGCCTAAAGCTGATTGTGACCCCGACCCCGGAGGACCGTTTCGGTGTCGGTTTGATGCTCAGATTTAATTTTTCGGTTTTTAGATTGATACCTCCGGCACTGATTAGGGTGGTCTGATCAGTGTCGAGCAGTACCTTGACATCAGCCAAACCGTCTTTGATGTTGATATTGTTCACCCAGCAGTTGATGGGAGTATATTCTGCCCGAACCTGAGAAGGATTAAACAGTTGGAGAAGATCGCCCATATATCGTTGAAGAAAAGCGAGGTATCGGCTGACGATCCGCCCATCTTTTATCGCAGCACGGATGTCCCCGTTGAGCCCGGCCATTAGAGCGGCCATCGAGTCCCCGGATCCGTCAAGACGGACATCCATATCCAGCTTGCCCTCAAGATTTGCTCTACTTTCAAGTTGGTCGAGCTTGGCCCCAAGGGAGAGTTGCTCGACATGTATTGCCGTTTTCCACACCGGCATCGCCTCTCGAGAATTAAGGTCGAACAAAATATCCGCGCTGCCTTCTCCGATACGGAATGTGAACGGCGTAATCCGCAGGTGCCCTTCGTCAAGATGGAGATACATCTCCACGTCGCCAATCACAGCCCGTGGGAGCAGAACTTGCTGATTTCGCAGGTGAAGATCCGCATCGAGTCGAGATAACCCTTCCAGATTCCACGCTTTGCTGGAGAATACGCGGGCGCTTGATGTGCCGGGAGATGGCGGAGGAGCCGTGGCGGTCTCTTTTGAATCCTCGCGAGCCAAAACCGGGCGAAGGTCCAACTTGTTCGACGATATGTCGGCACGCACCTTGGGACGCTCTCCGGACAGATCCAGTTCCACCCATCCCTTGTGCTCACTCTCACCCCAAATCGCGGTCAGAGAAGATGTTCGGTACACGTTCGGGGCAATATCGACAAAGTGCCCGGAAAGTCTTAAGGCCCCCTGAGGAAAGAAGGCCTTCCCGCTCAGCTTTTCGAAAATTGCCAGATCACTGGATCGGATGGCAAAATCAAGATTCATCCCTTTTGGGATCGAAGGGTCTTTAATTGTCCCTTTAACCATGACCGATACCAGCTCATCCTTTCCGAAATTCAGATCCAGATCTGTAAAGGTATATGTGTCTCCCCGGCCGACCACGCGGACGGCCAGTTTCAGGGGACCCAGGTCCGGTATCCCGCGCAGCGATTCAATGGATTCAATGGTCACGGGTGCCAGGGTGGTTTTGGAGGATTCCAATTCAAGGGCGATCATCGGAGAACTCTTCGCAAGAACGAGATCCACCCTGCCGCGCAGGTCATTTTCCCCGATAATGGCATTGAGATCTTCGATGCGGTAGGTCTTGACCGCAGGATCCGATAGCCGGCCGGACAGTTTGTAAACCCCCTCCAGGGGAACGGGCTGCCCCAGTAATTGTTCGAGTCGTGCCGCATCATTACCCTTGATTGAAAACTGCACATCCAGACCGCGTCCGGCGGACAGATCATTTAAAGCACCCTTAAGAGAGATTTTGGCGAGCTCCTCTCGACCCATATCAAGATCCACACGTTCGAGGGTGATACGGTCAAGCGGCCCCGACAACTGGGCCTTCAGCGCGAGCGGTCCGAAATCGGTGATCTTGCTGATAGGGGTAATCCACTTTTTGTCCGGTAAAGACAGGGATTCCAGGCTGATCTGCCGGCTGGATAATTCAACGAACAGACGCGGCTGGTTACCGGCCAGATCGATATTCACCCGACCGGAAAGCTCGTTTGGTCCAAGGAGGATTCCCAGATCGGCAATCTCATAGGTGCTCGCTTCTGGTTTAGCGATACGCCCGGAGACATCAAATATCCCCTGGGCGGGTAGGGCGCCACCGTATAGCTGTCCCAGTTGACCGACGTCCTGACCGCTGGCATGAAAGGTCAAATCGATGCCCTGAAGGCTTTTCACCTTCTGGATGGTCCCCGACATCTCCAGTTTTAAAAACCGGCTATTCCCCGAACTCAACTCAAACATGTCGATTGAGCGTTCCCCGGAAAAACCGGTCATGTGAAATCGCATCTCAAAGGGATCCATCTGGTCCAACGCCTTGACCCAGGGCTGCCCGACACTTTGCTTGGGAATGATGCTTGAGGCATCCAGATCCCGTGAGGATAGTGTCGCTTTCCATTGAGGTGCCTCTCCCCTGAGATCCCAATCCATAGATCCTTCGAAATCGTTTTTTCCCAGGGACACCTGGAGTTTGGGTACCTGGAACAGCTTTGGTTCCGTGATGGCGGCTTTCCCACTGGCGTGAAAGGCCCCTCGCAATGGTAGTTTACGGTTAAAGATCCGTGACGCATTGGATAAATCCCGGCCACGCATCTGAAAGTCCAGATCTACACCGCTCAGCTTCAGCAGGTTCCCGATGGATCCTCTCAGACTGGCCTTGACCACATCCTCGGTTCCAAAGATGACATCAAGTTTGGGCAATGCCAGCTTGTCGACAGGTCCGGTTAACACAGCATCCAGCGTGAATGGCCACAAACCGAATTTCTCGGAAGACAGTTTGGCGGTCAACATCGGAATGGGCTCAGCCATGCTCAATTCCATCCGTCCGGTGATGAGATGGTCTCCAATGGCGACCCGCATGTCGTCGGCTTTGTAGATTTTGGGTTTCGGATCCGATAGGCCGGCCGTGATCCGGAAAGGGCCGCGCAGGGGAATTGGCGGGATGCCAATCTTAACCAAATTCGCCGTGTCCTGACCGGTTGCCGTAACATCCAGCGCGACACCCCGCATCGAGATCACATCGTTGATCTTGCCGGTGACCGCAAGCCTGACCCGTTCTTCTTCGCCGACAGCCGCATTCAAAATGTGCAAGGCCGGTTTCCCATCCGCATCGCTTACCCTGGCTGTGATTGTAAAGGGGCCGAACTCCGGAACCTTGGGTTGTTCTGCGTAACGGGCGATTTCCTTGGTCGAAGAGCCGCTGGAAACGATGTCGAAGGAAAAACTCTCAAATTCAATCGGATCGCGGACACTTCCTCGAACCGTTGCCGACGTCCCGCCGGATGTCAGAGAGAGGTCCGCTGATAGCGCAAGGTTAGGGTCGAGCCATGCCCAGATTGGACCGAAGTTTCCCTTCACGGTAAGCGGAATGTCTTCCACCGCCCCACTTGCCTTCAATCGGACCGGTTTATCCCATCCCCGAATGTTGGCGTTGGCGCTGTCAATTCTGATTTCGAGAGTTAAATTCCTTTTCTCGTCAATGTAATTGAATCGACCCTTTTCGATGGTCAGATCTTTTACGATGAACACCGGCAACGTCGACAGGTCAGGTGGGCGCTCCTGGGAGGCCGCCGCTTGGATGGTGTCAAAAAGGAGATTCACATCGCCGGATTTGTTGAACTCCAGGAGAAAATCAGGCTCGATGAGGTGGATCCGCTTGAACACCAGGTCGCCCAGAATCAGGGGCCACAATTTCACCCGAAGCTCGATACGGGTTGCGGTCAAAAGGTCGGGCCGGGATCCCCAGGGAGCATTTTGAAACCGGACGTCATGAATTGAGATGACAGGAGAGAAACCGAGGCGAACATCCAAATCGCCGGCAATCACCAGTTCCCGACCGGTGGTTTCCTTTGCCAGCTGTTGGATCCGTGGTTTTAGTGTGTTGAAATCGTAAGCTGCCACCAAAATGAAGGCCGCCAGAATCAACCCGGCGACCAGCAATGCGGCAACAGCAATGGCTTTTTTCCAGTGCATAAGGGATTCTTCAATCGTCGAGAAAAAGGTTAGCGGAACATCATCCCGAAATCAGCAGATACCTTAGTGCAAAATATACCGGGGGAATAAAAATAGCCGGCAACATGTTACCGATTCTTAGTTTCTGAAGATCCAATATATTGATACCGATGGCCATGATCAATACGCCCCCCACAGCCGACATTTCATTGATCATGGGCGGCGTCAGAAACTGCTTGAAAAACGATGCCCCCAGTGTGATGGCCCCCTGGTACAGCAGAACAGAGAGGGAGGAAAACAGCACACCGACACCAAGCGTGGACGCGAAAATTACCGAAGTGACGCCGTCCAGAACCGACTTGGCGAACAGGGTCTGATGGTTGCCGGCAAGCCCGCTTTCAAGTGAGCCGACAATGGCCATGGCCCCGACACAGTACACCAGACTGGCCGTGACAAACCCATGGGTAAACCCATCACCCCCCAGTTTGAACATACCTCCCAACCTATTTCCAAGGCCCTCGAGCCGATCTTCAATCCGGAGCAGTTCGCCGATCAGACTGCCCACGGCCAGACTGATAATCAAAAGCAACAGCTCCTGGGTTTTCAGACCTCCCGTCAGGCCGATAAGAACCACCGCCAGACCGATGGCCTGCATGATGGTCCGATTGGTCTTTTCGGGAATGCCTCCCCTGAACATAAGCCCGATGAGGCTTCCGGCAATAATCGCCCCTGTGTTCACCAGCGTACCCAGCATACTTTTTCCTCAAAGAAAAATTCGAAATCCGAAGCTCGAAGCTCGAAACTCGGAATAAACTCATAAAACAGAAAAAAAAATAAACTACAAGCTGTTTGACACAGTTTGGTTTTGTATTTTGTAATTTGTTTCGGATTTCGATATTCGCGCTTCGAAATTATTATGGAGTGAAGCTTTGGGCATCCTCAGCTAGTCCATTAGAATTGAAGGCGTTTTAGCCCCTCATGATTGATTATTTGGGTCGATAGACCTCTTCCTTCATCAGATCCCGGTTAACGGAACCGCCGCTGCGCTCCATATCCGAAATCCACCCCTGGACACGGCGGCGACCGTAGGCATGTTCCCAGGCGGCAACAATGCGATCCACCGGGATATCTGTATCGGTACCATGGTCCTCGAGGTATTCCATGAAGGGCGACAGTTCTGAATTGTAGGGCTGCAGGGATATTACACCCTCTCCAAGTTCGGATCCGAGGGGTTTTTAGGGGCGGCCGTGGCGCTGTCTCTGATTCGTGAACTGGGCCCGGTGCTCACGGCTATCATGATCATCGCCCGGGCGGGATCGGCCATGACCGCGGAAATCGGGATCATGCGCATTTCCGAACAAATCGATGCCCTGAAGACCATGGGTATTAATCCGGTTCGATTTCTGGTGAGCCCCCGCCTTGCCGCCGGTCTGATTTCGTTTCCCCTGCTGACGGCGCTGTTCGATGTGATCGGGATCTTTGGCGGTTATGTCACCGGATCCATTTTGCTAGGGATCAATTCCGGGATTTATTTTTCACGGGTAGAGTCCAGTGTCCGGATGACCGATGTCAACGGCGGATTCACGAAAGCGATCGTTTTCAGTGTGGTGGTCATTACCATCTGCTGTTTCCAGGGGTATTATACCCATACCCGCAAGGAAGGGTTCGGTGCCAAGGGCGTCAGTCTGTCGACCACCTCGGCGGTGGTGATATCCTGTGTTCTGGTCCTGATTGTCGATTACATCGTAACGTCATTTTTACTGTAACGAAATGAATCAGCCCCTGATACAATTCGATAATGTGAACAAACGCTTCGGGGATCACAATGTGCTCAAGGGGGTCTGCCTCCGTGTGTTCAAGGGGGAGATCACCACCATCATTGGAAAGAGCGGGGTCGGCAAAAGCGTGCTTCTCAAGCATATTATCGGGCTCATGGAGCCGGATTCCGGACAGATTCTTTTCAATGGCGAACCCATGGCCGCCATGAAGCGGGGGGAGCGGAGACGCCTGGAACGGAAATTCAGTTATATGTTCCAGGGATCGGCACTGTTTGATTCCATGACTGTCTACGAAAACGTGGCCCTTCCCCTGAAAGAAAAAAGCCGTCTCAAGGAAGCGGAGATTGAAAAAAGGGTCCTGGATAAGCTGGAGGCATTGGATCTGTTGAATATCGATGAGAAATACCCGTCCCAGCTTTCCGGCGGGATGAAAAAACGGGTCGCCCTGGCACGGGCGCTGATCACCGAACCGGAGATTGTCCTGTTCGACGAACCGACCACCGGCCTGGACCCCATCCGGAAAAACGCGGTACACGGGATGATATCCGAATATCAGAAAAAATTCGGCTTTACCGGGGTCGTGGTGAGTCATGAAATCCCCGACATCTTCTATATTTCCCAGAGAGTGGCCATGCTGGAGGAAGGAAGCATTTTTGCGGAGGGAACCCCGGCAGAAATTCAGGATTCCTCGGACCCGGTGGTGCAAAACTTCATCCATGGCCTCATGGCACCGGATCGGGAAACCACCGGAATGGAATCTCGAAAAGCGTGTGAGGTTCACTTTCTTCAGGAACGATCCCGGCTGAATCGGCATGGGACGCCGTTTTCGGTGATCGTGTTCACCTTCGACAACATCGATGAACTCTATGAGAAGACAGGGCATGTGGGCGGACAGAACGTGATGAATCATTTCATTGACATGCTCAGGGCAAGGCTCCGCATCACCGACACCTGCTGCCGGTATGGATTGAACCGCGTCGTTACGATTATGGACGGTGTGGACAATGAGTCGGCCGGCCGTCTCTGCCACAGACTGGCTCAAGAGATGACGGGCGTCCATTTGGCAATCGCTGAACCTGGCTCTGACAAATGTTTCAGAATCAGTGCCGGCATTGCCGACGTGAAAGCGGAAGGCAACCTCGAGGATGCCGTTACAGCGGCGATATACCGGGCGGCTGGATTGTACGAATTTCAGGTATGCGAATAAACCGGGTGCCCGAAAAAAAATTCGGGCACCCGGTTTATGAAACGCGGCTCTCGCCGCTCTGGAAAAATATGGATTTAATTTGACGGGTAAGGGCAAGGTTTGGCGCTCTGAGCGGAGGTGTTTTCGAATCTGCAGGTTTTGAGTTATAATACTTTGGCAGCACCAGATACCGGATACCCAATACCCAATGGCGAATGCAGTGAGGGAACCATGAATCGAACCTCCATCGAAACGGCGGTCGGCATCTTTATGCTGATCGGTATTGCCTGCGTGGGTTATCTCACCATTAAACTCGGAAGGATGCAACTCATCGGAGGAGACCACTACACGGTGAGCGCCCACTTTCAGTCGGTGTCCGGCCTGCGTATCGGAGCCTCGGTGGAAATGGCGGGGGTGCCGGTCGGCCGGGTCGAGGACATTACGTTGGATCTGCAGCGGGAAGATGCCAAGGTACTTCTGAACATCGAGAACCACATCAAACTGACCGACGACGTCATGGCATCGGTGAAAACCTCCGGTCTCATCGGAGACAAATTCATTCTGCTGACCCTCGGCGGTTCGGACGATCTGCTTTCGGACGGCGATGAAATCACCGAAACCGAGTCGGCGGTGGATATTCAGGGACTGATCGGCAAATACGCATTCGGCGGCGTAGAGTAGGAGGCATATCCATGCTTCGAAAAACTATGGTCATCTGCATGATGCTCGTCATCACGGTGCCTGCAGCCCAGGCAGTCACCGAAGCCCCGGGTCCGATGCAGTCACTTCAAAAACCTGTGGAGCAGGTTCTCCAAATCCTGACAGACCCCCGATATAACAACCGTGCCAATATCGAGGAGCAAAAGGAGAAATTGTGGGCGATCGTGGGTGACGTATTTGATTTCGAAGCCATTGCCCGGGGAACACTGAAACGGAATCGGTGGAAAAGCTTCACACCGCAACAGCGCAGTGAATTTACGGATATCTTTACCCGATTTCTTGGGAACAATTATTTTAACCAGATCCAGGGAAAACTCCAGAACGAAAGGATCATTTTTCTTTCGGAGGTTATGAAGACCGAAAAGAAAGCGCTGGTGAAGACGAAGATTATCCGAAAAGCCGTTGAAATCCCGGTGGATTACAGCATGTGGAAACGCCAGGGAAAATGGCGCATCTATAATGTTCACGTCGAAGGCACCAGCCTTCTGGGAAATTACCGGAACGAGTTCGAGAGGGTGCTGAGACAAGATCCGCCGGAGCGGCTGATCGAGATGCTGAGAGAAAAAGTCGAGACCCTGACAGCGGAAACCACCGAGGGCAACTAACGGATGACACGCGGCGGTCTTTGGCTTTTCCGGCTTCATCTCGCGGTGTTGACCGTGTTGCTTTCAGCACCGGCATTCTGTCATGGGGAAGCCCCTGAAGGACCCGCGCAATCAGCACCCCGGGCGGCTGAAGATCCGGCTCCGGATACCATCGATGACGATGGATTTCTCGATGACGAACTGGATACCCTCTACGATGAGGCCGAAGACGCAGCGGTAAAGGTCGCGGATCCATTCGAACCGATCAACCGGGCCGTTTTTGTCTTCAACGACAGGTTTTACTTCTGGTTCGCAAAGCCCGTCACCATCGGCTATCGTACAGTGGTTCCGGTGAATGTGAGGATCCCTATCAAGAATTTTTTCTATAATGCGTTTGCCCCAATCCGTATCGTCAACAATCTGCTTCAGGGTAAGGGCAAAGGGGCGGGTATCGAAACGCAGCGCTTTTTGATCAATACCACCGCCGGCTTGCTGGGATTCGGAAACCCGGCCAGCAGCTTCCCGCAATTGGCTCCCCGGGAAGAGGACCTGGGGCAAACCTTCGCGGTCTGGGGAATCGGGAACGGTTTTTACATGGTGCTGCCGTTCATCGGCCCGACACCTTGCGGGACACGACCGGCTGGGTCCTGGATCGCTATTTCAGTCCGCTGGCCTATTTATACGACTCATGGGAAGAGGCCGTCGCCGTGACGATCTTCCGGCGATGGAACGAGCTGTCCTTCCGGATCGGCGACTACGAAGCCCTGAAGGCCGCGTCCATCGACCCATACGTGGCTATGCGCAGCGGCTATATCCAGTTCCGAAATACCAAGATTAAACAATAAAACCACTTCTCCAAAATAATTGGAGAAGTGGGGTCAAGGTTTACCCGTACGCCTGAGGCGCATAAACCTGTGACGCCGCCGGAGGCGACCAGGGGTTCAAGTGTTTGAACAACATGTAAAACGTCCAAAACAGCATCGACCGTCATTCCGGCGAAGGAGACTGTGCCGTAATTATCAAAACTGGGTGTATGGGAAATTTTGTCATTCCGGGCTTGACCCGGAATCCAGGTCTTTTTGGCTAGTGACGTGACTGGATGACGGACACATTTCAAGCACTGTTTCCAATTACGACACAGCCTCGAAGGCCGGAATCCAGTTTCTCAATTCAGTTATAGACTCCGGCCTTTGCTGGGTTGACGATAGCTAGAACATTTTATAATTTCATAAAAGAGTTTGTTCTCTGGAGATGATCCAAAAGTGAAACAATCCCTCTTCATCCCCCTGTTTCTGATAACCATGGTGGCCTGCTCCTCGGGCGACGTGGTGCGGGTGGCGCGGATTGCCACCACCGGGGACATCGCCTCGGCAGAACGGATGGCCGCCGAAAAGGCCGTCAAGTATGCCACCAATCCCAAGGCGCTGGAACGTGATATTCGGGAATTTGAAAAGCTTGTTTCTGCCTTCCGAAAGGTCATCGGCGGCACCTGGGGGGACGACGAGGTAGAAGAACCTCGACCCAAAAAATACGTGAAATATACCCAGAATTACTTATCCCGGGCCTCTGTGGACTTCGACCGCGGAGTGGTGACCGTCGAAACACTGGATAAGGAAAACCCGCTACTCAGTCTGAAAACAGCCATTGTCACCACCCTTCTGACTCCGGACGATCCCCGCTCCGTCGACCTGTATTCTGCAAAACCCGTAAAACTGGGAGCCACCCCCTTTCTGTATAAAGAGATCAAGGACGCCGAGGGTAAAACTATCCGCTGGACATGGCGGGCGGAGCGCTACGCCGACTGGCTCATCGAGAACAAGCTGGCCACCCGACTGATTCGTATCGGCAAAGAAGAACGGACGGTCCACTATGTGAGGTTCCCCATGGTCAAGGACAACCTCCAGATCCGGGCGCGGAAGTATAAACCGATTGTCGGAGAATATGCACAGCGGTTTAAGGTTTCCCCCAACCTGATCTACGCCGTCATGAAGACCGAAAGCAATTTCAATCCCTTTGCAGTCAGCACGGCTCAGGCGTTCGGTCTCATGCAAATCGTGCCCTACACTGCGGGCGAAGACGTGTACCGCTTTCTCAACAAGCGGGACGGACGTCCCTCCAAGGGATTTCTTTTCGTTCCGGAAAACAACATTCAGTATGGAACGGCATATCTGCATCTTCTCAATGACCAGTACCTGGGTGAGATCATCGACCCCGTGTCCAGGGAGTATTGCGTCATCGCCGCATACAATGCAGGGCCCGGAAGCGTTCTCAGAACCTTTAATGCCGATCGAAACACGGCTCCGGACAAAATCAATCGACTTGCTCCCCACGAAGTCTATCAATCTCTTCGAAACAATCTGCCACGGGATGAATCCCGCCGATATTTGCTGAAGGTGATTGAGGCCAAAAAGGACTTTGTCGCTTTCTAGAGGTTTGCCCGTGGGCCCGTGTTTAGGTATTTGGTATTCGGTATTGGGTATTTGGCGTTGGGTCACTCCGTCAACGATCTCGGAGCTCAGATCGACAACGTATCCCCAAATACCTTGCATCCAGCATCCAGAATCCAGCATCCAGAATCCAGAATCCAGCCCGCCAAAGGTTTATCCGCCTCAGGCGGACGGACAAGCATCCAGCCTACCCAATATATTGTGGTTTTTTTCCCTTGACCAACAACATATGCTCAACTATAATGCGCCCATTGATTCATTGGCGGCGGCGTGACATCCGGGAAACCGCTCCACACGTGACATTACTCGCCCGCAGGAAAGAGGCTCTGATCGACGATCACACAAGATATATTCTTTGCACCAGGCATCGGAGCCTTCACAGAAAAGCGGTTGAGGTATGCCGGAAATGCCGCCACAGGTTCACGTGTGAGGATTTTCAGAAATATCGTCAACCCGGACTGTTCAAGGACCTCCATAATCTCGAGAAAGCCATCAACCAGCGCCAATTGGGGCAAAGCGAAGCAAGTCGTATCAAAGAGGAGCTTGCCGACCTTCACACAATCTGCCGAACCGGATAGCAACCCTTCCTATTCGACATCCGCACGTGGTGCTGGAAGATATAGCGAGAGCGAACCAGCAAACCGAAAGGACGATCACAATGGCCAATATGACGGTAGAACGCTTGCATGAACTTTTTGACGAGTATCCGGACAAGGAAAACCTGATGTGGGAAGGCGTCTGCCATGACTGCCAGTCGAGTGTCATAATAACGGCATCACCGCAACCCGACGGCATCCATGTGAACGGAGGCAGTGTCTTTGAGCCAAAGACGAACAAATTCTTCCTGAAATGCAACACCTGCTACGAAAAAGAGCCGGCGCTCAGCAATTTCCAAAATTGTGAAGTTTACAGCCGCGTGGTCGGCTATCTGCGGCCGGTCACCCAGTGGAATGATGGGAAACAGGCCGAATTCAACGATCGGAAGATGTTCAATACCCAGCCCGAATCCTAAACTTTCCCCACGAGTCTACACATCCTGCTGCGGCAGAAACGCACGCCTGTTGCAGCAGGATTTTTTTTCACAACAATCCCTGTTGTAATGCCCTTCGACGCACCCAGGCCAATCCAATCCGTCCCATCAGGTGGTACAAGAACAGGCCCAGAGGAAGAACCCGCTCACTGGCCGGAGACAGATAGCACAGCCGAATCATGGCCATATAGAGCTGTGCAAAATCGTCCGCGTTGAAGATAATCCGGGCCCCGGATCGCTCGAATCCCCAGCGGGCCGCCAGACGCCTGGCGGTCTCGGCGCCGTCCCGCATGAGGACCACCGCCCTGAATGGTCCCTTGGGTAAATACGGGCGGGTGCAATGGTTGGTCAATGCGGCGGCAGCGGCAACGCCCAAACGATTCCGCCACGGCTCGGCCTCGAATCGCTCCGGGGGCCCGGACTTGTCGATACTGAATGTGCGGATGCCCGGAATCAGATGATGGGCCTGCCCGCACGCCACCGGGCAACCGGAGAAAAAGACCGGTCGAATCCCGTATCCGGCCACCGATCCGGAAAAAAAAGCCACCTCCGGCATCAGATGACCGTTGACCGTTAAACGTTGTATACGGGAGGTGAAGGTGTGGGACAGAAATCCGTGGGATCCGGATGCGGCATGCATTCCGATCAAAAACAGGGCCTCCGCCTTGTTGGGATTCCCGATCCCGGGCACCGGTCCGCGGCAGTAGCCCGGCACGATCCCTGCTCGAGGGTCGATCAGCCCGGGAATCAGATTGAAGCCGGTTCGATGAAAATCCTTGACCGTTACCTCTTTTGCGCCGGCGGAAAAGAGCGCTCGGGCCACCGCATCGACATCCCGGGACATGCCGATGCAGGCCGGCACCCAGTCCCGGGTCATAAAAGAAGAAGCGCGATGGCTCCAGCAATCTGAACTGCCTTCGATATCGGCAATGATCAGGACGCGCTTGAATACAGGTGCTGTCATGGAGTATGGTTATAAAATCGTACAACGATTTTATGAAACGCGACCAGATCGCTCATCGATAGAGATAGAGTGACCATGTTCGATTTTCTCGATAAGATCCCCTATAGTATTCTGATACCCATCGCGGTTTTCCTGCTGGTCGCGCCGGTGGTGCCGATGCCCCATGCCCTGGAAAAACTCATCATGCTGAAAAACGGCACGCTGAGACGGCCCATCGACATCTTCGATCTGATGATGCATACGGTGCCGACCATCCTGTTGCTCATCAAATTTGCCCGAAGCTGGCTGGCAAAATGATGCCGCGTTGCCATTACGGCCGAGGCCGAACGCCATTGATTTGGACGAACTGGACCATTTCGGCATAAGGCTGAAACCCGACGAGCTGTGTTCCATTTAATTCGAGGGTCGGCACCGCGGTGATTCCGTGCTCGTAGGACTTCTGCCAATCACTGTCCACCGGATCTTTGAAGGTCCGGACCGTCAAGACCTGCCGGGCATCCTCTTCCGGAAGCCCGACAGAGCAGGCCAGATTCGTCAAGACGTCCGGTTCGGCAAGATTTTGACCATCAACAAAATAGGCCCGGAACGCGGCCGCATGAAAGTCGTCTCCTCGCCCCATGGACTCCGCCCATTTTCCCAACTCCTGGGCCAGCCGGCTGTTGTAAGTCATCTTCCGATCCCCGAACGGTAGGCCTTCCTCCCGGGCCACTGTTCTCAGGCGATCCATCATCAGGCCGACATCGATCGGCCGGCCCGCAAACAGATCCTCGAGCGTTCTGCCCTCTCTTGGCGTTTCCGGATGCAAGGGAAACGCTACCCACCGGATGTCCATCTCAAATTCACGTTGAAGCTTTTCGATACGCCCGGTAACGAAATAGCACCAGGGTCAGATATAATCGGAATAGATATCAAGAATGGGAACTGCCACGTTTTCACCTTTTGATCCGAACGTTTCCATAAGATTATCAATTCACAGAACAGTATTCAGCATCCTGCGAATCGTCAAGACTCCGTCACAATGAACATCTTGCGCCGGATTGCATTTTTTTATTATAGCTGGTCAATACCGATACCGATGATTCTTTTACGAGCCTATAACCCAAAATAAGGCGTGCGCCTATCATACCCCCTCCCTCTGGCTCCCTCCCCCCGGGGGAGGGAGTACAAAATTGTCCTCCCCTCGATGGGGGAGGATCGGTGGGGGGGTGATAGAGAGGCCAATCTCATCATCCTTAGATTTGTTTATTGGACCGTGCTTTTATACGTTCATAGAAGCAAAAAAAGTTTGGAAGGAAATTCCGACATTGGCTGTAGAAACCACAAAGAACGAGGAGCCCCATGGACAAACCGATTGAGAACTACTGGAACCTGCGATTGGAAGCGGTGAAGGAAGCGCTGGAGAAAAACAATTTCGAGGTGCATCTGGCCGAAACCCCCGAGGATGCAAAAGCCGTCGTGATGGACACCATTATCCCGAAAGTGACGCCCAAGAGCCTGTCCTGGGGCGGTTCCATGACGGCTGTTGCCGCCGGACTGTACAACCCGCTTCTGTCGCTTCCAGGGATTACGGCGATCGATTCCATGGCAAAAGATATCCCTCCGGAAGAGATGATCGAACGGCGGCGTCAGGCGCTGCTTGTGGATCTGTTTATCACCGGCACGAACGCCATCACGGAGACCGGCATGCTGGTAAACCTGGACATGATCGGAAACAGGGTCGGGGCCATCGCTTTCGGCCCTAAACATGTCGTGGTCTGCGTGGGTCGAAACAAAATCGTGCCGGACCTGGACGATGCCATGTACCGCATCAATGACTATGCGGCGCCGGTCAATTCCATGCGATTGGACAAGAAGACTCCCTGTGTGAAGACCTCCATATGCCATGACTGCAGCAGTCCGGACCGCATCTGCAACGTGTGGATCATCACCGAGAAGTCGTTTCCCAAGGGAAGAATCAAGATCGTTATCGTGAACCAGGATATGGGATTTTAATGCTGAGTATCAGAATTGGCGTCCGGTCGGATGGGGAACGGCCAGGGGGCCTTATATGGCCCCCGAAGTGGGCCTTTTTACCTTTTTACACCGCTGGTGTCGTAAATTTACGACACATTTCAGAGCTAAATAAGCGGTTCTGGGTGAACGGTTTCACAATGCACTCCGATATTAGGCTTTTTCCAGCTCTTTTTTAACAGATATCCCTAATTGTTCCAGGGTATATGGTTTTTTTACGTATTCTCCAGCCCCCAAATTTTGGGCCTCCTTAACCCGCTCTGTTTCGGAGAACCCGCTGGCTATAATCGCTTTCTGCCCAGGATGCAGTTCAAGTATCCGCCGGTACGTCTCGAGTCCATCCATTCCGGGCTCCATAATCATGTCTAGAATTATCAAATCCACGGATTCAGACGTTAAGTATTCAATCGCCTCCTCGCCACTCGAAACCAACGTTACCGAATAACCCAGCTGCCGTAACATGCCGGAGGCAATCTCTCTTTGCTCTTGAATATCGTCGATGACTAAAATTTCCTTTTCCTTCCCCATATTCCCCATATAATCTTCAAAGGCCAATTTCGATTTTTCTCTGTCTAATTTCTTTCGGGTGGCAGGGAAAAATAAGGTAAAAGTGGTTCCTTGCCCAACACTACTTTGGACATGTATGTATCCTTTATGATCTTTTACTGTACCCCACACGACCGCCATGCCCAATCCTGTTCCGCTTCTACCCATCACCTTTTTCGTGTAGAAAGGTTCAAATATTCTCGATAAGTTCTCAGCCGAAATGCCGATTCCCGAATCGGCAATGCTAAACACCGCGTAATCCCCTTCTTCCACATCATCATAGCCTCTAACCGGTCTATCGATATATCGATTTTCTGTCTTTATAAATATGATTCCTCCTTCGAGCATGGACTCTGCCGCGTTTGTGACCAAATTCATAATTGTTTTTGACAGATGAATGGAAGAGCCGACGATATTTAAAAGGGTGGATTCTAAATCGATTTTCACGTGAGCTTCAGGATAAAAAGATTTTACGCGTTTATGTTCAGGACTCCTCAAATAATCTTTAATGATAGTATTTAAATTTACCACATTGTTTATAGCAACCCCTCTCCGAGCAAGCGTCAACAAATCCTGAACGACGGTGGCGGCTTTTTGTCCCGATTCCTTAATCGTCATAAGGGGCGTTCGTAATGGGCTGTCGTCTGGGAGCTGAAGCAGCAGCAGCTCCGGATAACTTACGATACCACTTAAAATGTTATTCAGATCATGGGCCACTCCTCCAGCCAGGGTTCCGACGGCTTCCATTTTTTCCGCTCTCTGTAACTGTATCGTAAGCCGCCGTCTTTCTCTCTCCGCTTTTTGACGCCCCTCGATTTCCATTTCAAGTTCTGTTTCACGCAAAGCAAGCTCGGAGACTCTTTTTTCAAGCTCATTCTGGTAATTGATCAACTGCTGGTTGTTATTTTCCAAAGTGTCGAGCATATCGTTGAACGACAAACCAAATTGTACAATTTCGTCGTTTTTATCGCTAAAATCTGCGCTCCGTGCATGAATATTTCCTGATTTTACCTCTCTCATTACAGCGGCTACAGACCTGATAGGATGTATAATTTTTTTGGAAATCAGGGTAAGGATCAATAAAAGGGTTATAATACTGACAACCGTCGATATGAAGAAAAACCGAATAAACTTTCCCCTGCTTTTCTGGATTTCTTGAAATTTATTTCTCAACAGAATTTCGGAGTCGTTCGATATCTCTTTAAAAAGGACCATAAGTTGACTGCTAGTTTCATTGAAACGCTCATTGATAAGTCTGATTTCACGTTCCAAAGCAAAATCAATATCCAATAGATCTCTAAAGCTTTTTATGTACCCTTGAACCCGATCGTCCATGAGCTTTGTTTTTACAAGTCTGTTATCGAGAGAATCGATAACCACTTTGAGTACCTGGTACTCGGATTCCAGTCGGTCAATACGGTAGTTTATAAGGAAATGGGTTAAATTAAAAAGAGGCTTCATAAGAGTTGTGTTATCACTTCTTAAAACAAAAGAGGTCAGTGACCGATAGCTTGTATCCATGCGAGTCCGATAAAGCCGCTGATCAGTTTTCGTTTGAATAATTTTGTTGAAATCCGTCTCATATTGAATCAAACCGTCAAAAACATGCTTCAGTTTTCCTTTTAGCGCCACCCTTGGTTGTCTATTGTAAAGTTCCATGAGGCGCTTTCTCATCTGAAGCATGTTCGCGCCAAATTTCTTATCCGCCTCAGGATTTCTTTGGAAAAGGATTGCTCTCTCCCACAAACGGATTTCATGGAAAAGAGCATGGAGAAAATGAATTTCCCTCTCAGTAAAAACCGTCTCTTCCATCACGACATCTCTTTGTGTCTGCTCACTTAGATAGTAAGCCAAACTGGTGTATCCAATACCGAAAATCAGGACAAGAACTCCGGCAATTGTATAAAACCTTCTATTGATCGTACGTAACAAAACGCAATCTCCTATTTAGTGACGAGTGATAGCTCGACGGGTATTACAGCAGGCAATTTTTCCCCACGAAAATACCCGGCGACGATTTCTATTGATAACCTTCCCATCGTATCCGGTTTCTGGGCAATCGTTGCAGTGAGCCTACCCTGTTTCACTTCCTGAACAGCTTCCCGGATTGCGTCAAATCCGATAAATACAAGTGGCATTGGGTCTTTTTTTTCGTTAACGGTTTCCAGAGCGCCTAAAATCATATTATCGTTATGAGCAAAAACCGCATCGAATTGGATATTACTCTGGAGAAGATGCCGCATGACATCCTGAGCCTCTTTTCTGTCAAAATTGGCCACTTCTCGTGAAACTACTTCTATACCCGGATATCTCTTCAGTTCTTCATTGAATCCAAACCCTCTCTCGTGGGCGGCGGAGGTTCCGGGGATCCCTTCTATTTCGATGACTTTCCCTTCCCCTTTCAGATGCATCGCCAACGCTTTGGCGGCCATTCTGCCCCCTTCAATATTATCAGATTCAATATGGCATAAAATTTTGCCCGACGAAGATTTTCTATCGACTGTGACAACAGGAATATTTTCTCTGTTCGCCATTTCGATACCCGGGGTTGTCGACTCCGAATTGGTCGGGTTGATAATAATGACATCTGCCCGCTGGTTGATCAAATTAACGATATCTGTCAATTGCTGAGCATCTTTGTTTTTTGCATCCATCACCAAAAGCTTCATTCCGAACAATTCGGCGGCGTCTTGAGATCCCTTTAGAAGGGTTGCAAAAAAGGGGTTTTCAAGGTTGGATATGGAAAGAGCTACCGTTTTATTAAAGGATTCATACGTAACTAAATCCAGCGGCGTTTTTTTGTAGGATGGGACTTTTTGACCGTTCAACGCTCTTGATGCGAGTTCCACGCCGTACGCTCCCATCAGCTCCGGGTGCTGCTCTACAGTAGCCTGGATGCGATTTTCGCGCATTTCATCGCGTACTGATTCTATATTATCGTATCCGGCAAGCAGAATGCTCCCTGTGAGATCCATAATATCAAGGGCTTGAAGTACGCCTAACGCCATTTTATCGTTAGCGCAGAATATCGCGTCGATAGATTTGTATTTCTTGAGTAATCTAATTGATAATGAAAGCGCTTCATCGGTATGCCAGTTTGCACTTTCGGAGCCTACAATTTGGATCCCACTATTCTCGGTAACAGCTTCGATAAATCCTTTTTTTCGAAGATCAGCGTTTTCAACGCCACGGATCCCTTCAATCACTATGACCCGCCCGCGTCCTTTTAATTTATTTTTGACATACTTCCCTATCATCTGCGCTCCAAGGCGGTTATCCGATCCTATAAAAGGTATATCGATACCAAAACGATCCATAGACTTCCGATGAAGAGGATTATCGATGTTGATGACGACAATGTTCTTGTCCAACGCTTTTTTACAGATCGGAACCAATCTTTTCGAGTCGGCAGGTGCGATAACGATGGCTCCGTATCCACGGGAAATGAGGTTCTCAAATATTCCAATCTGTTGTTCAACATCAGTTTCACGTTCAAGTCCAAATATCTCCAGAGGGATGTTCTCCTCTTCGGCATATTCTCGTGCGCCTTCTTTCATTTTGAAAAAGAAAGGATTGGAAAGAGCCTTCATGATGAGTGCAACCGTTCTCTCGTTGCCGGCTACTACTGGCGAGGCGGAAAATAGAAGATAGAAAATCGCCAATGAAAAGAATAACGCTTTTTTAAACACCAAGAATAGCAACATGTAAAGCGTGTCAGCTTTCACAATGCCCTCCCCCTCTGAGGTAGAAAATCTCGGTTGGATGATGGTAAACGCTAAATGATATCGCTTTGGGGTCTAGATCTCGATGTAACATCATGTATCGTATGGATACCCGGAAAGCTTATAACTCTGAAAAGATTCGACGACCCCTAAGTAACTGAGTTTATGCATTCTCACTAAATTATGTCTATATATCATGATTAGAAAAGGTGTCAAATATTAGTAACAATTTTTAGTGTCCGGATTTTTACCCTTGATCCGACGCCTGCGACATTTTGGCACAAAAACGCGGCTGCGAATTTTTTTCCCGTATCTTTATTGATCGATCAATCTTAAATGTGGAATCATAACGTCAATACGTCTGAGCAATTGTTATAGCAGTTGCCATAAATATGTTCCGATTGCAGGTAGGGGCCATGAACGGACAATCAAGTGTTCCGGTGCCGTCCACGTGCGCATTATAGAAGTGGGTTCAAACAGGCTGAGAAAAATAGATACCTTGTTATTGGCTATCCGTTCCCTGATTTACTATTCTTTCATCAACTGCTCCCTATAAGCATGAATATTTCTTTTCTGGTTCCCATCCAACTCCGGATACATAAGTTTTAGGCTCTGCAATGTATCGATAATGACATTTGATACAACCACTCTGGCAAACCATTTTTTATCCGCTGGAATGATATACCAAGGAGCATAATCTGTGCTTGTTGCGGAAATCGCTTCTTCATAACATTTTTGATAATCTTCCCAGTGCTCTCTTTCCTTCAGGTCGGCTTCGGAAAATTTCCAATTTTTTGACGGAATATCCAATCTCCTCAGAAACCTTTTTCTTTGTTCATCCTTAGAGATATGTAGGAAAAATTTGATCGTTATTATTCCATTTTCGTACAGATATGTTTCAAAATTTTTTATCTGGTTAAATCTTTCTTTCCAGATACCATCATTATCAAATTTATCAGGAATTTTTTGAAACTTGACTAAATCATGAACTCTAACGACTAAAACATCTTCGTAGTGTGACCTATTAAAAATTCCAATCCGCCCCCTTTCGGGAACAGCCTTGGCAATCCTCCATAAATAACCATGATCTAATTCCTCAGCAGATGGTTGCTTAAAACTGAACACTTGAGTTCCTTGTGGATTTAAACCACTCATGACGTGCTTAATGGTGCTGTCCTTACCTGCTGCATCCATTGCTTGAAAAACCATTAACAATCCGTACCTATCATGTGCGTATAACCTATCCTGAAGCTCAGCCATTTTTTTTGTATTCGCCTTTAGAAGCTTACTTGCATCCTTTTTAGATTCTATATCGCCGGTGTCATCTGTTCGATAATCCGATAGCTTTACTTTCTTTCCTTGAGGGACCTTGAATTTTGAAGATTTCATCGATGGATTCCCTTTAATTTGCAACTATATGATGGGATCATAACCAGTCGAATTTTAACTGAATTTTTGCTTAACTGGGTTTCACTTGCGGTGGTTTCCCGGACTTAATTGATGATCCGGAAGGTCATCGATTTAAACCAAAATCCATGGAACTTCGCAAGCTTTTTAACCCTCAATTAACTTTTTTTGTCCGGGATATGCTATGCCAAAATTGATTGGTCTTTTAACTGCCGGAGGTGACAGCCCCGGCTTAAATGCTGCGATTCGGGGGATCGACAAAGCTGCAGTTATGGAGTCAGGTCTTGCATTGTGACATTTTCAGAATTGGTCAGCGGCATAGTTCCTCGAACCCATTGTCCGCGGATCGAAACCAAACAGGTAAATCTTGTTAACATTGCCTAGTTGATTTCCGACTCCGGATTATTTTTAGTGGGTATCCCGATCTCTTTTTTAAATAGCTCCATTTCTTCTCTGCTAATGCGTCGCGCCGGCACGCCGCCCCAGGTTTCACCTTCCCCAACCCGGCTGCCGGGCATGAGGACCGAATGGGCAAGGATCGTCGCGTCGGCTGCCACGTGAACATCACCCATAACTGTTGCGGCGAGACCGATCGTTGCCCTGTGACCGATGACCACCGGTTCGACAACAAGATTGCCGTGCCCGCCGTAGTGGGCAAAAATCCGCACGCTTCCCCCGAGGGCCACATCGTCACCCAGCGTGATAAGCCTGGGGTCGGAGATATACTCCGTATTGATAAAGGCATGTCGGCCGAGCTTCATCCCCATGGCTTTGAGGAACCATATGCCAAAGGGTGTCAAGGTAACAAAGGGCAGAAAAGTGAAACGCACCAGGTAGAATAAGCCGTTGTGCAGGAACCAGGGCACGGCCTGCAACGAATAGTAACCACCCTTGAATGGGCGCACCCGCGTCGGCAGCAGCAGGTTGTAGATGGGCACGATTATCAACAGCACGAAACCGAATACGAAAAAACTGACTGCCAAACCAAAGCCCAATACGACCCAGCTCAGACTCTGGGGGAGGTTTTGGCTCCAGACAATGAATTGATTAAAGAGACACAGGGCGGGGGCCAACGCCAAACCTAATGCTGTGGACGCAAGCAGGTATATCAACATGACGGCGATTCCATAGGCTGGACGTGAATAGCGTCGCGTCAGCCGGTCCAGAAAACTCTGAGCCGGGGGGTTCTTGGAATCGTCTTCGGAAAAAGATACTTGTTTGCAACGATTGCCCATGTTTCCCGCCACGGATGCTGGGATCTGGTGACTCCAAAACACAAAGACTGTCAATCAAATACACGAAAATTCTGGCAAGAACACGTATCCCATGACGCCTCCCTGCCATTTTGCCTGGTTGTATAATTAGGCCGGCGATTCAAGATAATCGTTTTCTATTCGTTATTCTTTACATACACGGAATGATATATTTCTATCTTAAATGCCATCGCCAGGGTGAATGCCTATGCGTTATGGATGCAGGGGTGAGGTGTACTCGATAAGGAATGCGAAAAAACAGAAGATCCGCTTCAGCTGAAGTCCGAATGGGAAAGTATTAGTGCGATAGATTAAAAAATGTCAAGATTTTTGAAGTGCTGATCGAAAATAGATCCTATCCTGAAGAAAAGGCCGGACAATCAGTCCGGCCTTGCTTATTACCGAGAGGTATGCACCGGCTGTCAGGTGGATTGCCGATCGAAACGTCACGGCAGATCGGCAACAATTTTCCGGTATTCATCTTCCGAAAATACTCTGAATGTTTCCGTGCGAACGGCACCGGCTGCCCCGATGGTCAGGATGATTTTCGCTGCGGTCAAGCGATAAAGGTCTATAGAAATAATTAATACGCCGGGGGAAAATGTCAAATAGTTCTGTATGGATATTTCCCGTGCCAGAGGGTGTCACGGTAATTTTCAGGATCTGTCGCGCCTTCGGTGTTAAAAAAAAGCAGGTTGGAAGCGGGACCCACCTGCAGTTCTTGTTTTAGCTCGGCAAAATCCGGAGCATTGACCAACAGGTCCAGCAAACCGATACCGACCGATCCGGATTCCCCGGATTCCAGTGCAGCGTCACCCCTTAGGGGATTGGCCAGAATACGGATCCCGCTGGCTGCCACGGAGTCCCCGCAGCTGATATAGCAGCTTGTAAATTCTCTCAGGATATCCCACGCCATGGGATTGGGTTCTCCGCAGGCCAGGCCGGCCATGACGGTATCCAGGTCTCCGGTGACCGTTTTGGGAAGGCCATCGCCGGATTCGGCGGAAGCCAACATGCAGGCGGCATTCGTCGGTTCCATGATAATGAACCGGGGCGGATTATCTCTAAACGTGTTGACAAGAAAGCCCACTGCTGCTGCGGCAAAGGATCCCACCCCGGCTTGAAGGAACACATGGGTGGGGTGGATGTCCTGCCTGGCCATCTGGCTCACGGCCTCTGCAAACATGGTCATATAGCCCTGCATGATCCAGAGCGGTATCTCGGTATAGCCCTTCCCGGCCGTATCCTGAATGAGGTACCATCCCTTTTCCCGGGCTGTTTGATCGGCCAGTCGCACCGTGTCGTCGTAATTCAGATCGGTTACCGTTACCGTGGCGCCGTGGGATCGGATGTTCTCTACCCGGGAGGGTGCCGACCCTTTCGGCATGAAGATGACGGCATCATGCCCGAATTGTTCGGCCGTCCAGGCAACGCCGCGACCGTGATTCCCGTCTGTGGCCGTGATCAGGGTAATTCGACCGATGCGCTGCTTCACGTCATCGCTGACCAGGTCGTCATAATCAATATCCTCGATATCGACTCCTAACTTTTGACACAGTAACCGTGCCACGGCATAACTGCCGCCCAGGGCTTTGAACGCCAGGAGGTCGAACCGGGTCGATTCGTCCTTGACCAGGATTTCGCCGATGCCCCATATTTGAGCCAGGTTCCGTAAACGGACAAGATCGGTGGGCCGGTAGTTCGGCAGTTTCCGATGGAACCTCAAAACTTTCTGCGATGCGCCCTCGGAAAAGCTCTCCGGAATGCGCTTTGCCCGGGGAGTCCGGATCAAATACGCGAATTCATATGCCGGCATCTCATGGACGATGCGATCTTCTTGCAAATAGTTCACATCCACCTCACGTTTCCGAGTAGCTGGAGGCGAGCTCTACTGCCAGGCTTCGGATATGTCGATTGTCGGTTCCGCAACACCCCCCAAGAATTTTCATTCCGAACTCTTTGTGAACTGCAGCGACGGAATGACTGAAAGCTTCGGGATCCTCCTCGACCAGGTCAGGACGGTCGTCTAATTCCTCGGGGGTGAGCGCGGCCGTGTTGGCAAACAGACCGACAAGTCGCTGTCGGACAGCGGATGAGGAATTGGCGACATGCCGCAGGACGGATTCAAATATAGAGGCATGGGTGCAATTTGCCATATAGGCCAGCGGCATGGGACGCACCGTGGCATCGATTTCCGAGATGGCGTCCCTTAGAAGGGTTCCGTCAAGCAGGGTGCCCTCGGGACGCAACACAAAAGATAGAATATACGGTGTGCCCGTGTCAGCCAGAGCCAACGCCAGTCCGAGCGCTTCGCTGATGGCCGGCAGCGTGGCGGCAAGCAGAAAATCCACCCCGGCGTTGGCCAGCATTCCGGCCTGCCAGGCATGAAACTGGTGCGCCTCACCGGTTCCGAGGGCCACAGTCTGGTTGTAGGCGTCCCCACGACAGCTCAGTAATCCACACACAAAGACATTTCCAGCATATTCCCCGTAGCTTTTGCGGAGGGCGTCGAGAAACCTGAAATTATCCGCGTTCACATTCCGGTCAACATATCCAGCGGCCTCAATCCGCTCCCGGCTGGCCCGCCAAGTAGGGGTAGAAAGGACCAGGGGCAAATTGTATTGGTGCCCGATATCCAGGTATTCCCGGTATATCGTCTCAAGGGCAGACCGTCTGGCGTCATCGTATATGAACGCTGAATTGACAATATGAGGGTCGAGCTCGAAGCCGCTGTTGCGTCGCAACCGTTCGATGACAGCCCCCTCGCCCAGGATACAGGGTGCCTCCTCAAGAAATGTGCCAAAATTGCCGGTATTCATATCTTCTCCCTCTTACTCTTATTGGGGTCAGGTTTTGCCGGGCTGTTGCCCGAACCGGTTTTATCGAGCCGTCTTTAGCTCCATGACGCATGCTCTTTCAACCAACATGGGAGCATGATTCAATTGCGATCTGAGTCGCATTAGATTGCGTCGGTACCAACTGACAGAGGCAGAGGTGTTGCTGATCCGCAATCCTGCCGCCGCTCGGCTCCTACGATCTTTGGCATACCGAACATAGACCAGTATAT